>Ga0316219_1000863_pt1 | contig 37059 bp, 28 predicted proteins | sample TBH18003PmetaG_FD_203635 | JGI IMG/M metagenome (GOLD analysis project Ga0316219, IMG submission 203635) | Freshwater microbial communities from Trout Bog Lake, Wisconsin, USA - TBH18003P | ecosystem: Environmental > Aquatic > Freshwater > Lake > Hypolimnion/Profundal zone | place: USA...
GTCTGCCAGGCCATTCAGCACGCGCACCAAAAAGGCATTATCCACCGCGACATCAAGCCCTCCAACATCCTGGTCACTACCGAGGATAAGGTACCGGTCCTCAAAGTAATCGATTTCGGTATCGCCAAGGTCACGCAAGGCGAACTAGCGGCCCAAACGGTGTACACCCAGTTCCAGGCTTTCTTGGGCACGCCGGCCTACATGAGCCCGGAACAGGCGGGACTCAGCGGGCTGGACGTGGATACGCGCAGCGACATCTACGCCTTGGGCGTGTTGTTGTATGAACTGCTCGTGGGCCGAACGCCGTTCGAGACCCAAGTGCTGCTGGAAGCGGGGCTCGATCAGATGCGGCGGACGATTCGCGAAAAGGAGCCCGCCAGACCTTCAACGCGCCTGGGCCACCTGGCGGGCGAAGAACAGACCACGACGGCCCGACGCCGGGGGACCGAGCCGCGGAAGCTGATCGGCCTCCTGCGGGGAGACCTGGACTGGATCGTCATGAAATGCCTGGAGAAGGATCGGGCGCGGCGTTACCAAACCGCGGCCGGCCTGGGGCGGGACATCGAGCGCTACTTGAGCAACGAAGCCGTAGCCGCGCGCCCCCCAAGCAAGGTCTATCGCCTTCAGAAGCTGTTGCGGCGAAACAAGCTGCTGTTCACGGCCGCCGCCGTCGTCGTCGCCGTGCTGCTCCTGGGAATCCTGGTCAGCCTGGCGGAGTTGGTGCGCGCCCGCCGGGCGGAGCGGGAGCAGGGCCGCCTGCACCGGGGGGAACAAGCGGCCCTGTACCAAAGCCGGCTCAGTGAAAACCGCGCCTTGCGCCAGGCCCGGCTCCCCGGCTGGAGCACCCTGGCGATGCAGAACCTCCAGAGCAACGTCGCCCTGCCCTTCCCGGGACGTGACTTGGTCGAACTGCGCAGTGAGGCGGTGGCGTGCTTCGAGGGGCTGGACGCCGTCGAGTTGGCGCGCTTGCCCAGCGGGGCGGCGTACATCCGATCCCTGGATTTCAGCCCGAATGGAGCCACTCTGGCCAGCGCCGACGACGACTGCAAATTGAGCCTTTGGAACGTGGCGGGCCAGCGGCTCCTCTGGGAAACGAACGACCCAGCGTCGAGGATCACGGACCCTCACGATCCGACCCACACGCCGACTCCTCTCATCCGTTTCCATCCGGGCGCGGCCGGAAACCTGCTGGTCTATTCCACCTGGGGAGCCTCCGTGGAAGTGGCTCCCACAGCGCAGCCGAGGAATCCGGAATTCCGCGTAAGCGCGGCCGAATTCGCGCGGGGCGTGGCCTTCGACCGCAAAGGCGCGATCCTGGCGGTAGCTTGGGCCGGGAGACCAGCCGTCGTTTACGAAGCTATGACCGGCAAGGTGCTGCGAGACCTCCCGCCCACCCCGGGCACGGGACAGCGGGAGTGCGAGGTCATTGCCTTGAGCGCCGATGGCAAGCTGCTCGCCCTGGCTGGCGAGGGAAACGCCGTAACGCTGTGTCGCCTGGACCGCGAAACGCCGCCAGTCGTCCTGGGGTGGCACCAAGGCATCGTCACGTCCCTGGCCTTTTCCGCGGATGGGAAGTTGCTTCTTTCCGCTTCCTTTGACCACACGGCCAAGCTCTTCGACGTCCAGGCCGGCAAGGAATTATTTGCGTTCCTGGGACATAAGGCGCGCGTCACCGCTGCCGTTTTCCGCCCGGACGGACGGGTGGCGGCCACCGTCAGCGATGATCAAACGGCCCGGCTCTGGGACGTGCGCGCTGGAGAACCGCTGCTGATCCTCCGGCCTCGCGAAGCAAGCCTAATGTCGGCTGCTTTCGCTCCGGATGGGCAAACTCTGGCCATCGCCTCCCGCAGGATCATCTTGTACCGATTGACGAGCGAAGGGGCCAAACAGGTCCTCTTCGGTCACAGTTACTTCGTGCATAGTCTGGCCTTTCACCCCACCGATCCGGTATTGGCCTCGGCCGCGGCGGATAACCGGATCCTCTTCTGGGATGTCCTCGACGGAACACCGACTGCACGGCTCCCGGGCTACGTTGAAGGGGGCCCGTGCGGGCTGGCTTTCACCCCCGATGGCCAGAGGCTGGCAGCCGGTCATAGAGGCTTCAGCAGCCAGATCCCGACTGGCTACCGCCCCCGGCTCTGGAAACTGCCGCCAGAGAGTCCCCCGGAGACCTTGACAGGCCATGATGCCGGTGTGCCGTTTGTCGCCATCGATGCCACGGGCGAACTCCTGGCGTCCGGAGATGACGCGGGAACGGTGATCGTCAGGAAGTTGGGAGCAAACGGATGGCAAACCCGCTGGGGACGCGCGGACGACAAGGTCAACGGATTGGGCTTCGTCAGCCCGGGACCCGCGCTCGCCACGGCCTACCTGGGGGGCCACGTCGAGTTGCGAGATGCTCGAACCGGCAAAATCCTAGCCGAGACTCAATTCCCCTCGAAGATCGTCATGACCGTTTCCGCGCTCGGAAACCAGGTGGTCGTCGCCACTGAGACTGGCGCCATCAAAGTGCTGACCTTGCCTCAACTCACCTTGGCCGCCACTCTCGAACCACCGCGGAAAGACCGCCCATCTTCCCCGCGTCTGGCCTGCACCGCTGAGGGTCGCACCCTGGCGGTGGGCGGGCTCGACGGCCGAGTCGCCCTCTACGATACGGTGGCGGCTACCAAGCTCCTTGACCTACCCCCACAGGAAGCCGGGGTCTATGTGCTGGCTTTCGATGCCACCGGCGCTCACCTCGCCATCGGTGGCGTCGAGGAGCAGGTGACAGTCTGGAACCTCCAGGTCGTCCGCCAGCGCTTGCGGGGCCTCGGGTTGGATTGGGGCTCCCCTGCCGGGCTGCGTTGAGGTCCGCTTGTGAGATTTCCGCCCATTCCTCCGGCAGGGATGACGCGGGGTTGGACAAGGCCGACCTGCCCGCTCCCTGCGAAGAAATCGTGACTTCCGGCCCCGGACAGGGCAGTTTATGCGGTAGATGAACAAAACCGTGAACGTGGCGGCGGGCTCCGAACCGGCGAGCGGCTCGGGCCGCCCCGAGCCGGCCGGCGCCACCGAATTGAACAACCGGCAGCGATTCCTGGACGCTTGCCAGGCCCGTCCGCTGAACCGGCCGCCGATCTGGCTGATGCGCCAAGCTGGCCGTGCGCTCCCCGAGTACCGCGCCCTCAAACAGCAGCACACCTTCCTTGAACTGGTACAAACCCCGGACCTGGCCACGGAGGTGACGTTGCAGCCCATCCGCCGGTTTGGCTTCGACGCGGCGATTCTCTTCAGCGACATCCTCGTGGTGGCCGAAGGGATGGGCCAACGCTACCAGTTCCGCGAGCAGGGCGGCATCCAAATGGAGTTCACGCTCGACTCCGCCGCCGACATCGATCGGCTGGATGAGGGAGCGGTCACCGAGCGACTGCAATATGTGGCCCAAGCCTTGCCGCAGATCAAGACCGCGCTCGGGGGACGCACCGCCTTAATCGGGTTTGCCGGCTCACCCTGGACGCTGGCCAATTTCATGCTCGAAGGCGCGGGGGTCAAGGAATACACCAAGGCCAAGGCGCTCTTCTACTCGGAGCCGCACCTCTTCCATCGCCTCATGGAGAAGCTCACGCGGGCAGTCACCGATTTCTTGCAGCTTCAGATCGACGCCGGGGTCGATGCCGTGCAGATCTTCGACAGCCTGGGAGGGGCGCTCTCGGCGGGCGCTTTTGCGCCCGCCTCGGCGAGTTGGATCAAGACCATCATCGGCGGTCTCAAAGGCGCCACCCCGGTGATCGTTTTCTCCCGGGGCACCCATGGCAACTGGCGGGATCTGGTCGACACCGGAGCTCGGGTGCTGGGTTTGGATTGGACGGTCGGTCTGCGCGAGACCACCACGCATCTGCCGCCGCAGGTCGCCGTGCAGGGCAACCTCGATCCGTTCCTGTTGACCACCACCCCCGAGTTGGTTGCGGCGGAGACTAACCGCTTGCTGGACGAGATGACGGGGCGCCCGGGCCATATCTTCAACCTCGGCCACGGTGTGCCCCCCACCGCCAAGCTGGAAAACCTCGAGGTTCTGGTGCATACTGTGAGACAATTCGCCAACCGCGGAAAGAAGCCCGAGAAATGAGCATGCTCAAAGTCGACCTGGACCTGGTTAAGAAATACAATGTGCCGGGGCCCCGCTACACGTCCTACCCGCCGGCCACCCATTTTACGACCGAGGTCTCCCCGGAGATGTTCGTCGAGCAGATTCGCGCCAATAATCAGACGGAGCGCGACCTTTCGCTCTATTTCCACCTGCCTTTTTGCTACTCGCTGTGTTGGTACTGCGGATGCACAACGGTGATCACCGCCGACCAGAGCAAGAGTGCCCAGTATGTCGAATACCTCCAGCGCGAGATGGACCTGGTCAAGCCGCTGCTCAACCCCCGGCGCAAAGTGGTCCAACTCCATTTCGGCGGGGGAACGCCGACCTTCTCGCTGCCCGACGAGATCCGGCGCCTGGGCGCGATGATCCACTCCCGCTTTTCTCTGGCCTCGGACCTCGAGGCCGGCGTCGAGGTGGATCCTCGGCGCATGACCCGCGAACACCTCGTCGCCCTCCGCCAGGTGGGTTTCAACCGCGCGTCCATGGGAGTCCAGGACAACGACCCCGTCGTTCAAAAGGCCGTCCATCGGCTTCAGCCCTTCGACATGACCCGTGAAGCGGTCGACTGGATGCGCGAGCTCGGCTTCCGTTCCGTCAATATCGACCTCATCTACGGCCTGCCCTACCAGACACCTCAATCGTTTTCCCGGACCCTGGACGAAACCCTTTCGCTCCGGCCGGATCGCTTCGCCGTTTTCAACTACGCCCACGTCCCCTGGATGAAGCCGGCCCAGAAGATCCTTAAGCCGGAGATACTCCCGTCGCCCGAGGCCAAACTGGAGTTGCTCAAGATGACCATCGAGCGCCTTACCGCCGAAGGCTACGTGTATATCGGCATGGACCATTTTGCGCTGGCGGATGACGAGTTGGCGGTGGCGCAGCGGTCGAAAACGTTGCAGCGTAATTTCCAGGGCTATAGCACCCGGGGCGGCACGGATATTTACGCGTTCGGCATGTCCTCGATCTCCCAAGCCGAAGGTTTTTATTGGCAAAACCACAAGGACCTCCCGGACTATTACCAGGCGATCGACGCCGGGCGACTCCCCTTCCATCGCGGTTATGTGATGACTCCCGAAGACCGGCTGCGACGCGTGACGATCATGCGGCTGATGTGCGATCTCGGGTTGGACTATGCCGCGATGTCGCAGCGTCTGGTGATCGATTTCAAGGCACACTTTGGCGCCGAAATTGATTCGCTCGACGACATGGAAGCGGACGGCCTCCTGGTAAAAACTCCCGAGGGTCTGCTGGTGACCGATCTGGGACGCCTCCTCATCCGAAATATTGCCATGCGGTTCGATGCCTATGCGGGCACGCGCCGGGAAAACCGCTTCTCGCGCACCATCTAGCCCGCCATGACTCCCGTTGCTGTCATTGGCGGAGGAATCACCGGGCTGACCGCCGCCTTCTACTTGAAACGCCAGGGCCTGCCGGTCGTCGTTTACGAGGCCAGTCACCGTGTCGGCGGCGCGATCCAATCCCAGCGCGAGAACGGCTACCTGGCTGAGTTCGGTCCCAATACCCTCCTGGAGACCTCGACCAAGGTGGGGCAACTGGTGAAGGACGCCGGCCTGAGCGGGCGCCGCATCGATCCCGATCCCAGCGCCTCGGCCCGTTATGTGGTGCGTTATCGCCGCCCCATCGAGATGCCCGGCTCCCCGCTGGGTTTCTTCACCACCAAACTCTTCACCGCCAAAGCCAAATGGGCAGTGCTCCGCGAGCCCTTTGTGCCGCCGCGCCGTGACGGCCAAGAGGAAAGCGTGGCGCAGTTCGTCATCCGCCGGCTGGGGCAGGAATTCCTGGACCAGGCGATCGATGCCATGGTGGCCGGTGTCTATGCCGGGGACCCTTACCGGCTCTCGGTCCCGCACGCCTTCCCGAAGTTGGGCCAACTTGAGGCCCGTTACGGCTCCCTCATCAAGGGGCAGATCTTCGGGGCTCGGGATCGCAAACGCTCCGGCGAGGTCGCCAAGGACCGCGCGGCCAAACTCTCTTTCGACGAGGGCCTCCAGGTCTTGCCCGACACGCTCAGCAGCAACCTGGGTGAGGCCGTCCGGCTCAACACCGCCGTTGCCCGGCTCACCCAAACCCCCGCGGGTTGGTCGGTGGGGCTGCGGAAGGGCAGCGACGAGTTTAGCGCCGAGCACAGCGCGGTGGTCTGCGCCGGGACCGCGTTCCGACTGGCGGAGATCGAGCTTCAGACCCAAACCCCGCTGAGTTTCGCCCCCCTGGGCGAGATCCGCTACCCCCCAGTGGCCAGCGTCGTCCTCGGCTTCCGTCGCGAAGACGTGGCCCATCCGTCGTCGGGTTTCGGCATGTTGATACCCAAGGTCGAGGGCTTTAAGATCCTGGGCACGATCTTCTCGTCCTCGCTCTTTCCCAATCGGGCTCCCGCGGGACACCTCACCCTCACCAGTTACGTGGGCGGCGAACGTTATCCGGAACTGGCCGCACTCCCGGTCGACCAGTTGGTGGAACTCACGTGCGCGGACCTACGGGTGCTGCTCGGCCTCAAGGGCCGCCCCACGTTCCAACACTGCGTCTACTATCCCCGGGCGATCCCCCAGTTCAACGTCGGTTTCGGCCGCTTCCGCGACCTCATGGCCAACCTCGAACGGAGCGCCCCGGGCCTGTTTCTGGCCGGCCATTACCGCGACGGCATTTCCCTGAGCGACTCCATTGTCTCGGCCTGCAACGTTGCCGATCGCACCGGGAGCTATCTCCGCAACCTATGAAGCGCGCCGTCTTGCTGATCAACCTCGGTTCGCCGGACTCGCCTTCGGTGGCGGACGTGCGTCGTTACCTGCGCGAGTTCCTCATGGACGGCCGGGTCCTGGATGTGAACTGGCTCCTGCGGTTCTGCATCGTTCATTTCGCCATCCTGCCCTCGCGCCCAAAACAGTCCGCCGAGGCCTACGCCAAAATCTGGACCCCCGCCGGCTCCCCGCTGGTCGACATCAGCCGCCAGGTCCAGGCCAAGCTCCAGGCCCGCTCGAGCCTCCCCGTCGAGTTGGCCATGCGCTACCAGAAACCGTCCATTCCTGAGGCCATCCGCCGATTGTCCGCTCAAAGCATCGACGAAGTGCTCGTCATTCCCTTGTTTCCCCACTACGCGATGTCGAGTTTCGAGACCGCCGTCGAACGGGTGAAGGAAGTTGTCGCGCAGACGGCCCCGCGCATGCGCATCCAAGTGCAGCCGCCTTGCTTCGATCAGCCCGACTATATCGCCGCGCTCGTCGCCAGCGCGCGGGACTATCTGGATCGCGGCTTCGACCACTTGCTATTCAGTTTCCACGGTCTCCCGGAGCGGCAACTCCGCAAATCCGACCCGACCGGTTGCCATTGCCTGGCAACGCCAAATTGTTGCGAAACACCCAGCCCGGCCCATGCGACTTGCTACCGGGCGCAATGCTTCAAGACGGTGGCCGCCTTCGTCCAGCAAGCGGGAGTGCCGCGCGAGAAATACTCGATCGCCTTCCAATCCCGCCTCGGTCGGACTCCTTGGCTGCGGCCGTACACCGACCACGAGTTGGTCGCCCTCCCGGGGCGCGGAGCGCGCCGACTGCTCGTGATCTGTCCCGCTTTTGTCTCGGATTGCCTCGAAACCATCGAGGAGATCGGCCTGCGCGGCCGCCAGACGTGCAGGGAAGCTGGAGGACAGGAATTCAGCCTCATCCCCTGCTTAAACGAGCACCCGCTGTGGGTCGCCGCGCTGGAGAAGATGATTCGGGCGTTTAGGGACGCTTGAAAACCCGGCCCAAACCGCAGGGTCTCACTGTGTCGGCGAATCGCCCCGGGAGATCCGGATGCTCACACCATCGATACCACAATGGACAGGGCGAGCAGGATAGTCAGCAGAATGGTCAGACTGGCCAGGCCGGCGCCCCATGACAGGTAGGCGCTGGCGGGATTCCAATCCGAGCGATACCGGTAGAGCACACGCGTCCAACAGAGGAGGGCGTAGCCAGCCAGTATGACCCCGAGTCCCGGCAGAAAGAACCCGGCCAACCCACAGCCAAAGGCCCTCAACGAGTATTTGATGGCAGTAATTCGGTCCATAGTCATGACCAGGGGCGCGGATGACGCGTCCCCGCAAAGCTCGTTAAGGAGGCCGCGTTGCGGGAACGAGCGATCCCTGCCCCGAGTTCAACCCGCGTCCCGCGCCCCAGGCGCGGGGTGCTGAGGTGCGATGCACAAAAAGTGTTACCGGTTAATGGGCTCATTTAGGTCCTGGGGCGGCCTCGGCCGCTGGAGCAACGACCGCTGTTCTTGGGATCTTGATCGCCGCCAGGCGGCGGACCTGCCGCTCCTCGACCAACTTCACCTCGCGGGTGAGGAAATGCAGCGTGCGCACATTGCCGGCAACATAGATCAGCACGATGGCCACCAGGGCAATGACGACGATCACCGCCGAGCCGTGTTGGCGGCGGTGGGAAGCGGACAAACATCTAGTCTTCATAACAAATCAGCACTGGATCAGTGGTTTACCACGGGTGCCGTACTCAGTGAATTCGCCAGTTCACCCGCAGGTTGGAGCCCGCCATCCGAGAGCGTCGACGCGCTCGTGGAGCCTTTCGCCGGCACCGCCAAGAACGTGAAGAGCGGGCGGATGCGGGAGGCCTTGACGCTAGCCTTGGACTGCGGCATAAGTTCCAACTCCCACCGCCAAGCGACCAGGTCGTGGCGCGGGTCCGCGGCCATCGTCGAGGCCCGGACGTTGCCCAACAGCTGAACCCATTGGCCCTCGCCCAACCGCCGAAACAAGGCGCCGTCGGAGCATCGATAGGCGACCCCGCCGCGCGGCCCCGCGAGAACGAGAGTTTGTTCACCCGGTCCGTTTTCGAGCCGGACTTCGCCCGAGGCAGCGCGAACGTCGGCGCGCCAGCGTTCGCCCACGTGCAGCGCGCTGGCGATGTCGTCCGCACTGCGCCGCAGGGCGACCGAGTTATCGATGCAGCGATAGAGGGCCGCGTAGCCTACCCCCAACAACATCATGACCAGGCCGATATAAACCAGTGCCTCCAAGAGGGCGTAACCCTGATTGCCGCAACACGCCGGGGCTGCGCGGCGCCCTCCCTCTGATGCTCGGTTTTCGGAATCTCGGTAAGTTCTCATTGGATCATCACCTCCCGCACGACGGAACCGCCGTGCATTTGGACTGAGGGCCGCCATTCCAGGCGCAGCCTGGCGGGCTCGAGGGAAAGCAGGAAATGGCCCGGCGGCAGGTTGGTCACCGAGCCGGCGCGAACCGAGTATTCATGTGTGCCGGGGGCGTAGGCCCGCCATTCGCCCGCGGCAAGGATCTCCATTTCGCCATCAACGATTTCCATCGCCACGGCCCGTTGGTAGGTCGCGCGGGCCAGGCGTTTTTCCGAGGCCACCGAATAAGCGACGGGCAAAAGGATGCTGGACAGCAACGCCATCGCGACTAGTAACTCGACCATGAGAGAGCCGCGCTCGCGGGCACGGCCAACAGCTTGATGAGTGAGGATTACCATAAGGTGGCTCGGTTGGTAAGTTCGATGAGGGGCAGGAACATGCCGATGACAATGGCCGCAACCACCAACCCGTTGAGGATCACCAGGGTCGCGGTCATCACCTGCGCGGCGGTTTGTTCTAACTGAAAGGCCTTGGCATCCAGGGCTTCGTGCCAGCCGGCCAGGGCCGCCAGGAACCCGCTGCCCCGGCGCAGGGCATTGGCCAGGCGCCAGCGCAACTCGGGGGTATCGTCCATAACCTGGATGGCTTCCGGCAGCTTCACCCCCTCCTTAAGCCGGCGGCACACCTTGGCTCCGCGCCGGACCATCACCACGTTGGCGGTCGCCTGGGCCGCCAGGGTCACCGCCTCAGCCTCGGGCACACCCGCGTCCAAGAGCACGGCGAACATCGCCGAAAAGTCCCGTTGCAGCCGCTTGCGCCGCCACGGGAGCCGGCAGACCAGCCAATCCGCCCCGCCGGGGAGCAGGCGTCGCAGCCAACTATGAATTCGCGGCCCACCCAGGTAGAGGAACATCAACGCCCAAACCAGCAAGCTCAGCCCGCCCAGGAACAGCGTCAGAAAACCCTCCCCGTCGAACACCAACCGGGTGAAGGCCGGCAGCGTGCTCCCGTCGAGCATGCCTTCAAACACCTCTTTAAACTTCGGCAAAATCGTAATCCGGATGGCAATGGGAACGGTAATAGTGAACGGGGTGACGACGAATGTGAGGATCAACAGGTAATTCAGCGCGCCGCGCACCTGGGAGACGCTGTCTTTGAGGAGTTGACGGCAGGCGGGCAGCACCTTGCCGAGGTTGCCAATGCGCTCGCCGGTCTTGAGCATGGCCCGCAGCTGCGGCGGGAGCATCCGTGGCACGGCATCGAGTGCTTCCCCCAATTGCCGGCCTTCGGCCAGGTAAGCGGCCAACAGGTGAAAGCGCACGCCCAGCGCTTTGTCCCGGCTCGACGACGCGGCGGTGATGGTCGCCTCGGGTGTGCGTCCGTCCTTCAGGCCCATTTCGAGCAAGTCGAGAAAGAGCCGCGCCCGCTCCGTCCGCCGCAGCGGAATGGTGAGCAGGAAATAGAACAAGTAGAGCGAACCCAGAATCGGGACCACCCCGACAATGAGGTAGAGCACGACGAACAACATCGTGTTCACAACGACCATCAACGGATCGGGTAACATGGTTTTGTTTACGGGTTATAGGTTTTCGGCCTTCACATTCCGGAAACGGTCCCCAGCATGTTCATGAAATTCACCAACGTCCGAACCACGGGCACGACCTGCCACAGGACCATTTGGCCAAGCAGCAACACCGAGACCGGCAGCGCGCCATAGAGCGCGAGTTCGATGCGATACCCCGCCCGGGCGTAATAAATGTCGGCGGCCTTCTGGAAGCCGGCGGCCACATCCTCCCCGCCCTGCTGCACCAGCCAGAGAAAGAGCGGCGGGATGGGGCGGCTCACCGCCGGCCATTGCGACGGCTTGCCCTTCCCGGTCTCGACCAGGGCTTGCCATTGGGTGAGGATCTTGTCCGCCGGCGTGTGCGATTCAAGGGTCTCCGCCAAAGCGAGGGCTTCGGAGAGGGTCATGCCGTTTTTCAGCACCAGGGCCATCGCCGAGGCCAACTCCGCCAGACTCGCTTCCCGGAAGCCGGGCAAGCGCCAACGCAGCCGCGCCCGCCAGCTCGGGACGATCATCGCGGCCGCACCCAGTACCGCGACCAGCGCCAGCAGCGTCGGCGGCATCCACACCGCCCCGAGCAGCAAATTCGGCGATGCGGCGGACCCCTGCATGCCGAACCCCGAGGTAGCGTCCGCCACCACACCGGTGAACTTCCCCAGGGTCATGGCGAGCACAAAGCTAAGCCCGAACGAAACCACGATGACAATCAGCGGATAGACCAACAAGCCCTTGAGCCGGGTCCAGACGGAGTTGGCGCGGTGATAGTGGTCCGCCAGCAAGGTCAACACGCCCGGCAGGTCGTTCCCCCGCACCCCCACCTCGAGCATGCGCCGATAAAACTCCGGCAGCTTGCGCTTGGCCAGCGCCTCCTTGAAGGGCGTCCCCCGAGCCAGATCACTCTCCATCTGCCCAATCTCGGCTTGCAACGGCCCCTTCTTCATGCCGACGCTCAGTTGCTTGAGCGCACCCTCCAGCGGAATGCCATCCCGGAGCATCGCCGCGAGTTGCTGATTGAAAAATGCGAATTCGTCGTAGTTCATCGCTTCAAGTTTGCTTTCCAGTGTCCATCAGTTGCCAGTTATGACAGCGCCACCGCCGATTCGTCACGCGCGGCGCAAAAGAGGATTGATAACAGGGATGATTGAAGGCGGTTGGGGGTTGCCGATTGCTGATGACGGTCCGAGATCAACCCTCTAAAACGGGCCAGCCGCTTACCGACTCCCCTGCCCTATTGTCTTCAAGCAAGGGAATGATTAGTGTCTGGCGACAACACGCGATATGACGGTGCCTTTGAGACTCAAATTATGAACGATGCGGCCAGTGTGCGATGGGAGGGGAAATTCCTGCGGGTCATTCAGGAAGGGCGCTGGGAGTATGCCGACCGAGTGAAGACCAGCGGCGCGGTCGCCGTTGTCGCGGTAACGGAGGCTGGGAGGCTCGTGCTCACCGAGCAATACCGCATTCCCGTGGGCCAGCGCGTGATCGAACTGCCGGCGGGATTGGCGGGTGACGTCGCGGAAAACGCCCAGGAAGATTTTGCGGAAGCGGCCCGGCGCGAATTGCTCGAAGAGACCGGCTACGAAGCCCGGGAGCTGCGCCGCCTGGTCTCGGGACCGCCTTCCGCAGGGCTGGCTTCCGAGATCGTGGTCTTCTATCACGCCACCGCGCTCCGCCGCCTCACGCCGGGAGGGGGCGATGCCCACGAGGACATCCAGGTCCACGAAGTGCCGCTGGCGGCTCTGAACGCCTGGTTAAAAGCACGTATGGCGGAAGGGGTGTTGGTGGACCCGAAGATCTATGCGGGCGTCTATTTGATCGCCCAGTCCGCTCGCCCATAGACCTAGGAATTCGGCTCACCCGAGAATGGGAACTTACAACTCTAACGGAGGTTTCTTCTGTTCAACCCCGGTGCTTAAGGCTCCGCCGCCTCGCTCCGCAACCCGCTCCCTACCTAACGTTTCTCGGCGTCGTAGGCGGCGACGGTGATGGGTTCGATCCGAACGTTATCGAACCAATACACTCCCGCGGGATAGAAGGCGAAGAGCATGACTTTCATCTCGGTGACCGCAGGACGGAATTTGGTAGGGAAGAACACCTGCGTACAGGTGCTCCAACTCCCTTCCTGGCCTTTGCCGTCCACGGTCGTATTCCAGAGTTGGCGCTTCTTCCCGCCCAACAGCCCCCAGCCGCGCACCCAGACCTTGGCCCCCGCGTTATGGCCTTTGAAGTCGAAGGTGATGCGATAGGGTTGCCCTGGTTTGACCGGGATGGCATCCGAATACAGGGAAAGGCCGTAGGTTTCGGCGACGGCGCTGCTCGCGGCGTTGGGAATGTTCCACTCGTTGGTCTGCCCCGTCTTCCGCCATTGGGCCATCATGGCTCTCTCGGAGATCCGCGTGTCTATCCGGATGGCCTTGCCGTGCGCCGCATCCCCGGAGTCAGTCCATTGAACGCCCAGTCCATCCGGCTTGCCCCAGGCAGCCGGTCGATCCCCCGCGCCCGCCGACGCCTGCTCGAAATTGCCGTTGGCGACCAGCACCTCCCCACCCCAGGCTTGAGCCAAAGGAAAGACTACCAACACCGTCGCGCAACCGAGTAATAACACACTCACTCTGTCCTTCCACGTTCGTATCATTTGGTTTTTCCTTCCGCGAGGGCTTTGAAATAATCACCCACCATTTCCTCGTAGCCTTTGGGGACGCCGTCCTGAGCGCCGACGCGGATCTCATCGCGCATCCAACCGGGGAGCTTGTTCTGTTCGCGTTTCACGGTGGCCTCATGTTGCACTGTCGTCTTGGCGCGACCCAGGGAATCGACCGACTGATTGAAGGCGCGGCGCACCCCGAGGCCGTCGTTCTTGCGGGCAGCCTGCTCGAGCTTGCTCATCGAGGCGATCGAGGTTTCGAGGTCGCCGCCGGGGAGATGGTAACGCCGGAGCTTCAGCGCGAGCGCCTCGGCCTGTTGGCGGATGCGCGCCTGCTGGTCGGCCAGGCGCGGGAGCTTATCGCTCGAGGGTGGCGCCGCGGGTCCGCGCAAACCCTCGCTGGTGAACCCCGAGAGCTTGCCCCCGCCCGTCGCCCCACCTTTGTCATCCTTGGCGGAGTCTTTGACACTGCCTTGCTCGAACGGTTCGGGCGTCAGCCGCGTCGGCGTCTCGCGTCCGCCTTTCCCTTCGGCGGTGTCGGACACCATTTGTCCATGGCTCCGGCCAGTCCGCCCTTCACCGGAACGGCCGCCGACTTCGTTCTGGTTGGGCAGTTGGTTGCCGGTCACGCCTTTGGCGCTCATGTCCGAGATCGGACCGTCGCCCGCACCCCACCCCGCGCCCTTGTCCGCCGAGTCCATCCAGGAGCTGGTAACGTCCTCCACGTCCGGGGTCATCGTCTCCTCTTTATCGAGCAATTCGCCCACGATGTCTTCCAGTTCCTTGGGCAAATCCGCCATCGCCACGTCGGTGGGGTTGAGCGGTTCTTCCATGTTCCACTTGATGTTATCCGGGGCATCGGGCAGCCACCGTTCAAGGTTGTTCACCAGTTCCTTGGCGTTCTCCAAGCCTGATTGCTCATGGGGCACCGCCAACTCTATCTTCTTCTGCGTCATCGCGTCGGCCGCCTTCTGGATCTCCTGGAACACCTGGTTGATCTCCTCCGAGAGCGAAGAGTCGGCAAAATCCTGGTGCGCCAGTTTGCTGAAGTCGGTGAGTTTCTCCTCGAAGAATTTGGCCCATTTCTGCTCGGCGCGGGCGAGTTCTCCCAGGTTTGCCTGATCGGCCTGGGTGAGGTCTTCGGGCGACTTGTCGGCCAGCGTGCGGCTCTTTTCCAGGATGCGCTCCTCGTCGGCAATGAAGTTCTTGACCTCGTCGCGCGTCTCTTTGGCGCGCTCTTCCTGGGCGACCGCGGGCGGTTGAGCCACCTCTTTGCCATCCGCGGCGGGCTTGAGTTTCTCTGCGCGCGCCTCGGCCACCCGTCCCAGCAGGCTCAGCAGATCGGTCAGGATGCGCCCCTGCCGAGCTTCGACCTGATCGACGCTCTTGGAAACCTCCGAGCGCGAGGTAGATTCCAGACTCTTCAGGTCGGACAGCACAGCGGTCATGTCCTTTTCCACGACGGCGGTCAAGGGCTGAACGAAGGGACTGCCCTCGGGTTTTTGTTTGAACTGGTCGCGAGACTCGCGGCCATGCCGCTCGGCCTCATGCTGCTGGACGGTCAAGGCCAGCACCTGCTTGCGCAAACCGCTCTTCTTGGTGATTTCTTCCAGGTAGGTCTTGAGGTTGCCCGTCAGGTGGTTGGCCTTTTCCTGGGAAGCCGCCGCCCGTTTCAACGCCTCGAACGCGCCGTTGAGCGGGTCATCGTCGTGCAAGGCGATGTCCTGCTCGGACTTCACCCGGAGCACGATGGGGCGGGAACGGGACGGCGTGCCGCCCGGGCGAAAGTCGTTCGCCATGGCCTCGAGGTAATACGAGGTCCCGGCGCTGAACGCTCGCGGGTCGATCGGCAGCGAGAACGTCTCGCGCACCGGCCCGGGATTCCCGGGAGGCCCCATATACGACCAGCGTTTGAGCAAAGTGCCCCCTTCGGCCTGGTCCACGGGCCGCGCTATAATACTCACTTCGGCCAGGCCGAAATCGTCCCGGGACGCCACGTCCAGCGGGATCGTCTGGCCGAACTGCACCACGCGATTGCGGTCCTGGGTGACGAAATCGACCTCAGGGGGGTTGTCGCGCAGCAGTTGCACCTCCCCGCGAACCAAGGGCACGAGCGGGGCCGTCCGTTCCGCCCGGCCGCGAATTTCGTAGGTCCCGGCGTTGGTCAGGATGAACTGTGCCGACCAGCGCCCGCCCGCCGTTTTGAGCACGAGATGATTATCGCCCTGGCCCCACTCCGCCTCTTGGACCGCAGGTTCCACCAGGAACGAGAGGGCCATCAGCGACCCCGGCAAGACCGGGATGGGGGCCGGCGGTCCCGGAATGGTCTGGGGCTTGAGCCCAGTGTAAGCGGGCGGAGTGATCCGGCAGACCGCGCCTTTGAGCCGCGGCAAGGACCTGACCTCGACCTTCACGCTGCGCGTGTAGCCGTCGCCCGCGAACACGCGGAAGGCAAACGGGGCCTGGATATTGGCAAAAGCATGCTGGAATTTCCGAGGGGTCGTGGTCGCCGCATCCGCGGCGGCGGCTGTAGCGTCCATGGCGATACTCTCGCCCTGGCCTCGGACGGGCTGGATGAAGGCCGTCTTCTCCTGCCACACAATCTGGGGAGGCGAGGCCAGCGAACGGGAATCCCCGGCGGGAATCTCCAAGGCCACGTCGAGACTGTCCCCCTCGGTCACCACCACGTCGTTGCCCGGAGTGAGATGCAAGACCAGGTTGCCCGGCGGGGGAACGTCCGCCAGCGGAAGCAGGTAACGAGCGCCGGCGGCGGTGAATTGCCGTGGGAAGAACAGGATGAAGGCGCCCCACAGGAGCAACACCGCACCCGCAGCGCTGCCCCAGCCCCGCAACTTCGACCAATCCCAAAGCTCCCGAAACTCGATGTGCCCCGCCCGCTCGGTCGACCGATCGATAGTCCGCCGCGCAAAGGCGATTTCCTCGGTGTTGAGGTCCTGGCGCTGAAACTGAACCGCGTTGATAAGGAGATTCTCGCCGATGCCGTACCGCCGTTCCAGCATGAGCGCCGTGCGTTCGGGGGTCTGCCGACGCCAGGCCGGCACCAGTACTCTCCGGTAGAAGTGGATCCCGGTGAAGACCGCCCCGCCCAGTGCGAGCGGGAAACGCAGACCGCCGGGAAGGCCAAGCATCCCGTCGAAAACAAACAGAGCCAGCCACAGGCCGAGGCACACCGCCAGCCACCAGCAAACCCCGATCAGCAATGCGGACCATTTCAGCCGCGCGCCGGCCTCGGCCACAATGCTATCCAGGTCTGCGCGCGGCTCGTCCCTCATCGTCGTTCCTCCCCTGCCACCCACCCGCCGTCCTGCCGTTCCAGGTGCCAGAGCTTCTCCGACACCTCGACCACGGGCACGGTTTCGTTCTTGGCGTCGATGCCGCGGAAGAAATACCCTTTTCCGGCCAGCATCACCCGGGCCCCGTCGTCGTCGAGTTTCCAACGGTAAAGCTCGAGCCGCCACGGCTGGCTGCGGGCCTCCTCCAGCGTGGTCTTGCCTTTGCGCAAACCCAGGATGAGCGAGTAAACAAAACCCTTGGCCTCGTCGTGATACACCCCGAGCACCCGTCGTTCATCGAAGAAATCCTCCGAGTTGGGCATCGAGCTCTTCACCAGGGCAGACATCTTTTCGTCGCTGCCGCGCGGCCAGCCCACGGTGATCCGCCCCCCATTCTTGATGGCAACGAAGAGTTCGCTGCCGGGCGCCGAAGCCAGCGTGTACTCGCCCGCGCCTCCAGCGGGCTTCGCCTCGACCCGATCGAGCGCCCCTACCGATAGGGCCACCACCTGGCTCGAGGGCCGGATCTCGGGCAACTTCAGCGTCAACCGCGCGACCGCACCCTCGGCCGCCCCCGGTTCGTCAAACGAGATCCTCGCCGCGTACACGAGTTCTTTCAGGGCCGCGCCTTCTTTGCCGCGCTGCTTGGCCAGGAGAATCACCTTCTTGGCGTTCTCACCGGTCTCGACGTAAAGGACCGTCGTGTACAGGTGGCCAGAGAGGTTCTCGCCTCCCGCGAGTGAAATCGCGGTCTTGAGCGACCGGACAGGAAACGGCTTGCCTTCGGCCACACGGAAGGCCTTGCCGGCCTCGGGAAAGCGGTAGGCCTGCTCGAGGCTCTCCTTCTCCGACTCCATCCGGAGTTCCCGCACGCGATCGAACGCAAGGGTGCGCACCTGGTTATCTAGGTGGATCTTCAACTCACTCCCGGGCGTCAGCGAAATGTTCCCGACCAGAGCGCTGCCATCCGAAAACTCCACCTTGCCGGGACGCGCCTGCCCTTCCGCCCATGCGACTGCGCAGGACGCGAAGATCCCGAGCGCCACCAACCACCGAGCCGCCGGCCTTTGCTGGACGTTAATCGCCATACCTGGAAAGCCTACCCGGACGACCCAGCCTCGGCAACCAAAACAGGGCGAAATGCGCCGCTTGACACTGCGTGCCTGTCTCGCGACCATGGCAACGGGATGAGCGAGATGCAAATTGATCGGGGCGGTGGTTCCTCGCTACCGCCAAGAGAGATTCACAGGACCAACACCATAAAGTCGCTAGCGCCGTTCCTCCAGTACATCCTGGAGGCCAGCATCCCCGGCCACTTCCCCCGGATCTCCAGAACCATGAAAACTAAGCCTTACCCGTCCCCCAGCATCCTTCACTCTTGCCTCTGGTTTTGCGGCAGCGTGGTTACTATTTTGTTGCTGGCCGACCCGGTTGGCGCCATGGCACAAGGCGCCACGTTTGCACTGGGCACGACCAACCTGTTGGAAGGGCCAACGGCGGGCACCGACAGCGTCGTTCTGGCTGTGAGTGCTCAGAGCGCTTCCTGGACGGCCACGGCCAACGCCGCCTGGTTGCACCTCAGCGCGGCGAACCAAGGTGGCATGGGCAGCACGATCGTGATCTTCGGTTACGACGCCAACCTGGGCGCGACGCGCAATGGCACACTCACCGTCGCCGGTCAGACTCTCACGGTCATTCAGGCAGGATCGACCTACATCCCGGCCCCCGGGCCAGCAACCCCGCTGGTCTCCGCCGGATTGAATCATCCTGGTGGCGTGGCGGTGGATGCCGCCGGCAACGTCTATATTGCCGACACCTTCAATAAGGCGATCAAGAAGTGGACGGTGGCGAACAACACCGTGACCACGTTGATCTCGTCCGGTTTATACTACCCGTACGGCGTGGCGGTGGACGGCGCCGGCAACGTCTATATTGCCGACGGCGGGGTCAACCTGATCACCAACAGCGTTCTCAAGATGTGGACCGCTGCAAACAACACCGTGACCACGTTAATCTCGTCCGGCTTGTACTACCCGAACGGCCTGGCAGTGGATGGCGCGGGGAATGTTTATATCGCCGACACCTACAACAACGCGATCAAGGAGTGGACGGCGGCGAACAACTCCGTCACCACACTGGTCTCCTCGGGATTGAACCATCCCGGTGGCGTGGCCGTAGATGCCGCCGGCAATGTCTATATTGCTGACACCAACAACAAGGCGATCAAGAAGTGGACGGCGGCAACCGGCGCCGTGACGACGTGGGCGTCTCAGCCCTACTGGTCTCCTGAAAGCGTCGCGGTGGATGGCGGGGGCAATGTCTATATTGCCGACATGTACAGCTACACAATCAAGAAACGGGCGACGGCGAACACCAACGTCACGACGCTGGTCTCTTCCGGTTTGAACGGTCCCTACTGCGTCGCGGTGGACGGCGCGGGCAACGTCTATATCGCCGATTACTTCGCTAACGCGGTCCGAGAGCTTCCCCTCGCCTTCTTGGACCCAACGCCCAAATCGGAAGGCGCTGCGGGCGGCAGCGATGTCCTGCCTGTGGTGCTGCCGGCCACGGCGAACCTGCTCACGCCGTTCTCGCCCAGCGGCGATCAGCCCTGGTTGACCATCAACGGCACGACCAACGGCGCGGTAAACTTCAGTTTTGCCAGCGCCACCTCGAACCGTCTGGCCCGGATCACCCTGCTCGGCCAGGCGATCCCCATCTCCCAGGAACTCCTTTATTCCCTGGGCCAGACCGCTTCTCTGGAAGGGCCGGGGGCCGGCACTGACAGCACGATGCTGCGAACGACTCCGGCCAGCGGCCCTTGGACGGCCACGGCCAACGCCGCCTGGCTGCATCTGAATGCCGCGAATCAAAGCGGCGCTGGCGGCACTAATGTGTTCTTCAGTTTCGAGGCCAACACGGGACCCACCCGCACCGGCACCCTCACCATCGCCGGCCGGACGCTCACCGTCACCCAGGCCGGTTCGACTTACACCGCAGCGCCGGTGCCTCTGACCGTGCTGGTCGCCTCAGGGTTGTCCCAGCCCCAGGGCCTGACGCTGGATGGCTTGGGCCAGGTCTATATTGCCGACACCGGCAACAACGCCCTGGAGGAGTGGACCGCGGCCGGCAGTAACCTGACCACACTCGTCTCCTCGGGCTTGAGCTCGCCTGCCGGCGTAGCGGCGGATAACGACGGTTATGTCTATATCGCCGACTCGGGCAACAGCGCCATCAAGGTGTGGACGACTGCGGGCAGCAACGTAACCACCTTGGTTTCCTCCAACTTGAGTTCACCAGACGGCCTGACGGTGGATGGCACGGGCAGCATTTACATCGCTGACAGCGGCCACGGCACTATCAAAAAGTGGACGGCACCCAACAGCCCCGTGGCGACGCTGGTCTCCTCCGGTCTGTTCTCACCACACGGCGTGGCGGTCGATGCCGCCGGCAATGTCTATATTGCGGATACTATGAACAACGCGATCAAGAAGTGGACGGTCGCGAATAGGCAAGTAACCATGCTGGTCGCCTCAGGATTGTCCTGGCCCACTGGTATTGCCGTGGATGGCGCGGGCAACGTCTATATCGCCGACTGCCTCAACAACGCGATCAAGAAGTGGACTGCGGCCAGCAACACTGTCACCACTTTGGTCTCCTCCGGACTGAACCAGCCCTTCGGCGTGGCGGTGGACGGCGCGGGCACGGTCTATGTCGCCAACCAGGTTGGCAACGCCATCGAAAAACTGCCGCGTGCCTTCGTGGATCCGACGCCCAAATTGGAGGGCCCCAGCGCCGGCACCGAGGTATTGCCGGTGGTGCTACCAGCCACGGTGGATCTCGTCGGCTCGCTGGCGCCGAGCTGCGACCAACCGTGGCTGACCATTGGCAGCATCGTTGATGGCGTGGTGAGCTTGAACTTCAGCGCCAACGCCGGCCCCGCCGCGCGCACGGCGCACATCACCCTGCTCGGCCAGGTCATCTCGGTTACCCAGGCCGCCCCGTTGGCGCCGCCGACACTCCTCGGCGCGACGCTCTTGGCCAACGGCCTGTTTCAGTTTGCCTTCAGCAACGCCTCCCCGGGCGCGGGCTTCACGGTGCTGAGCGCCACCTACCTGTCGACGCCCCTGACGAACTGGACGGTGCTTGGCACGGCCACGAACAGCGCCCCAGGCTGGTTTCAGTTCACCACGCCGGCGCCCACAACCGATCCGCAGCGCTTCTACCGCGTCCGTTCGCCTTAGGCATGCCCTTTTTGTGCAGGGCGCGCTCCCGGAACAATGACGCTTGTCCCGGCTCACCGCGCCTGCTGGTCGGCCGATCCGCGGCTCCTGAAAACCCTCGCTGATTTGGGTTTGAGAAGCAACCGGGCCATCACGGTATCAACCGACGAGCCCGACGTAGCACACGACCGGTGGGACGGGCGAAAAAACCGCTGGCAAAACCTCCGGGCATATTCGATAGTTTTGACAATTGCATGAGATTCGGTATTGGCTCGGGCTGGGACAGCCGGGGCGCCGTCGGCAGGCGACTGGCGCTCGGTGGTCCGGTTTCCTTCAAAGCAACCATGAACGATAACCACTCTGCACGCCTTGCGCGAACCGTCCGCTGCCGCGGCTGGATAGCCCCGGCCGTGGCAGCGATGCTGCTGTACCTGGAGACCTCGGCTCGCAGCACGGAGCGACAGACCGTCTCGGGCCACGTGCCGGCGGCGGTGGCGAAACTGAAGCTGCCGCCGGTCGGCCGGCTCCCGGCCACAGACCGGGTGCGAATGCAGTTCCTGCTCCCCCCGCGCGACCCGCAGGCCATCAACTCGCTGCTCGGGCAGGTTTACGACCCGACGAGCACAAACTTTCACCGGTTCCTGGCGCCGTCCGAGTACAACGCGCGGTTCGCACCCTCGGAAGCGGATCAGCAGGCGACGATCCGCTTTGCCCAGGAATGCGGGTTGACAGTCGTCCGCACCGTGCCGGGCCGGACGCTCGTCGAGGTGGAAGGTACTGTGGCCGATGTCGAACAAGCCCTCCACACCACCCTGCGGCTCTATGATCACCCGGCCGAGGCGCGCCGCTTCTTTGCTCCGGAGTCCGAGCCAGCCCTCGACCTGGCCGTGCCGATCGCGGCCATCAGCGGGTTGGACAACTTTACGTTGCCGGGCAACCGGCTCCGCGTGATCGAGCGGTTCGGCGCCGTTAAAGGCCCGGGACTTCGGGGGGGACCGCCCAAGGCGGGTCAGGGCCGTGACGGGGGCTCCTATCCCGCCGGACCGGGTCTCTTTATGGGCACGGACTTCCGCCACGCATTCGCCGCGGACACAACGCTCAACGGCAGCGGCCAGACGGTGGCGGTCCTGGAATGGAACAGCCTGACGCCAGCGGACATTGCACAGTACAAAAACACCGCGGGGTTGCCAAATGTTCCGGTGGTGGAGGTGAGAGTGGGGGTTTCGTTCAACCCCAACAACGGGGATGCCGAGGTGCCATTGGACGTGGAGATGGTGCTCTCGATGGCCCCCGGGGTATCGGAAATCGTGGTCATCCATGGCAACAACTACAACAACATCCTGACCGAGGCGGCCGACCCGACGCAGGGCGAGCCGCTGCCGCTCCAGATCGGCTGCTCGATCTACGGCGGAGCGGACAATAACACCCCCAACCTGCTGGCGCGCCTGGCGCTCCAGGGTCAGTCGTTCTTTTATGCCTCTGGCGATATCGGGGCCTTTCCAGTCGAACCCACCGCCGGGGGCTACATCAAGGGGATGGGCCAGACCGACACCCAGCCTTATATGGTCCAAGTGGGTGGCACTCACCTGCTGATGACCAACCAAGGTGCCGGCTACCAATCCGAAGCGGTCTGGAGCGGGAGCAGCGGCGGCTACCAGACGCCCCTGCCGATCCCCGCCTTCCAACGGTGGATCAACATGAGCGCGTTGGGCGGATCCGCCGTCTACCGCAACCTCCCCGATGTCGCCGCCCCGGCGGATAACATTCTCGTCATTTGCACGGACACGAACGGGGTGCAACAGACGCTCAACATTGGGGGCACCAGTTGCGCCGCCCCGCTTTGGGCGGGTTTTGCCGCCCTGGTCAACCAGCAGGGCCAGGCCCGGGGCAAACCCAGCCTCGGCTATGCCGCGCCGGCCATCTACGCCATCGCCCAGGGGCCGGGCTATGCCGCCGCCTTCCACGACATCGTCAGCGGAAACACCACCAACTCGCGGAGTCCGACCCTGTACTTCGCCGGCCCCGGCTTCGACCTGTGCACCGGTTGGGGCTCGCCCTACGGCGCCAAACTCATCAGCGCCCTGGCCGCTTATAGCGGCCCGGTCTTTGTGGATTTCAACTATAGCGGGCCGGCCAGCAACGGCAGCGGCGACGGACCCGGAAGCTATAATTACCCCTTCAAAACCCTGGCCAACGGGGTGAGCGCCGTCGGCAGCGGCGGCACCATTTTCATCAAGACCGCCGGCCACTCGCCCGAGACCATGCACATCGTCACGCCCATGACCATCACCGCCAGCGACGGCCCCGCAACCGTGGGCCGGTGAGGGCGGGACCATCGGTGAAGGTGTCCGCGATGGGGAGGTACATCACGGATGGCTGGGGCAATTCAGTGCCGGGGAAATTAAACCGGTTTTACAACCTCCGGCCAAAGTGGTTCCTTACTCATGAGCGGCCTGTGCATAGGCTGGAAATGCCACGGTCTGAGCATGTGAGCTTTCTCCCGGGTGAGACTGCCCAGTGCCATTCGATTCTTTTGGAGGTCAATTTACGTATCACAAATGCGAAAACCGAATCGACGTAGCTGGACGATGAACCTGTCCTCCGTGTAACGTCACGCCACCACGATGCGCTATTTACTGGCCTTGCTCCCGGTGCTGGTGGTGCTGGGGCTCATGATCTTCCGCCGCTGGGGTGCCCACCAGGCGGGTCCGGCCGGCTTGGCGGCCGGGGTGGCCGTGGCCGCGCTCGGGTTCGGGTTGACGCCGGACATCCTCTGGGTCTCGCAGGCGAAAGGTCTCCTGCTCTCGGTGTTCGTGCTGGCAGTCATGTGGCCGGCCCTTTTCCTTTTCCATTGGAACGACCAAAGCGGCGGCATCACGGCGGTGGCACGGCTCCTCCAGCGGGCGATGCCCGATCCGGGGATGTGCCGGATTCTCCTGGCCTGGTCGTTGAGCGGGTTGCTCGAAGGGCTCGCGGGCTTCGGCCTGCCGATCGCGGTCGTGGCGCCCATGCTGACCGCCCTGGGCGTGCCGCCTTTGCAGGCGGTGGGAGCGGTAGCCGTCGGCCATTCCTGGGCGGTGACCTTCGGGGACATGGGGGTAATCCTGCAAACGCTCAGTTCCGTGGTGGGGATCGAGAGCGCCAAACTGGTGCCGTGGGCCGGGTTACTGCTCGGGGTGGCCTGCCTCCTCTGCGGGATCGGCGCGGCGGCGTTTCTGGGCGAACTGCGGCATTGGCCGAAGGTAGCTGCGCTGTCGGTGGTGATCGCGGGGTCTCAATACGCCCTCGCCGCCCAAGGGTTGCTGCCGTTATCGGCCTTCGGCGCCGGCCTCGCGGGTCTGGTGGTGTACCTGGTTTGCGCGCGGCTGAAGGGGCCGACCGCCGCCGCGAAGCCACCGGGTGGGCCGGCCAGCGACCGCCGCCAAGACCGGGCGGCCTGGCGGACCATCGCCGATTACGCGGCGCTCACACTGTTGATGGCGGCGGTTACCATGATCGGCCCGATGCGGGCCTGGACCCAGGGGCGGGTCTGGAAGGCGAGTTTCCCTGAGGTAACCTCCCGCCAGCAGTTTTCCACCCCCGCGGGTGCCGGGCAGACTTTTCGGCCGTTGGCACATCCGGGAACGCTCATGCTGGCGGTGTTGGTGGGCAGCATCGCCTGTTCAGGCCGGCGCGGAGACGCCGGACTCGAACGCAGGGCCCGGGCGGCGCGGGCGGCCCGCGCGACCTGGCGTTCGGCGGCCGCCGCCAGCGTCGGTGTGCTTTCCATGGTCGGCCTTTCGACGCTGACAGATCATTGCGGCATGAGTTACCTCCTGGCTCAAGGTCTGAGCAACCTCCTGGGCGGAAGCTACCCGGTGGTCTCCCCCTGGGTTGGCATCCTCGGCGCGTTCGCCACCGGGAGCAACAATAACTCGAACGTGCTCTTCGGCTCGTTGCAAAAAAACGTGGCGCTGCTCCTCCATCTCAACCCGAACCTGCTGGTCGCCGCCCAAACCGCGGGCGGTTCCCTGGGCAGCATGCTCGCGCCCGTTAAGATCATCCTCGGATGCAGCACCGTCGGTACCCTCGGGCAGGAAGGCAACGTGCTGCGCAAGACCGTTCCCTTCGGTCTGGCTCTGGGCTTGATCCTCGGCGCTTTGACCTGGGGGTTGGCGCGGCTCACCTGAAAGGCTGCCTGAGGACGACGGCAGTCCCTCCTCTCCAGTGGCGTCGCGGCGCCCTCGCGCCTCGCCGTTTGGAAAACTGTGTCTCCCGTGAACCCGCCGAACGTGCCGGCACTGCCATCGATTATTCTGGTCAGGGACGCCGTAACTGATACAAAGACGTCCATGAAGAAAACCTGGTTCCTTCTCCTGGGGCTGGCGCTGGCGCTGCTGCCGTGGCAGGGCTTCGCTGCCGAGCCGTCGAACTCCGCCCAGAAACTCCGTCTGCTTGTGGTGACCGGCGGTCACGAATTTGAGCACGACGCCTTCTTCCAGGTGTTCAAGGACAACCCGGACATCACCTACCAGGCGGTCGAACACCCGAAGGCTCATGCGTTGCTCAAAGCGGATGCGGCCAAAAGCTGGGACGTCCTGGTGGTGTACGACCTGCACCAGGAGATCACCGACGAGGCGAAAGCGGACTTTGTGGCGCGGTTGAAAGACGGCAAAGGGCTGGTGGTACTGCATCATGCCATCGCCTCGTACCAGGCCTGGCCCGAATACGAGAAGATCATCGGCGCCCGCTATTATCTCCAAAAGACGGTCGTCAACGGGGTGGAAAAACCCCAGTCCACTTACCAGCACGGGGTGCCTTTCAAAATCCATGTCGCCGACCCCAAGCACCCGATCACCAGTGGGGTGGCGGATTACGACATCGTGGACGAGACCTATAATTTGTTCGACGTCGCCAGCGGGGTGCATCCGTTGCTGACCACCGACGAGAAGCTGAGCAACCCGGTGATCGGGTGGTGCAAGACTTATGCCGGGACCCGAGTGGTGTATTTGGAGTCGGGCCACGATCACACCGCCTACGAGAACGCCAATTTCCGGAAGATCCTCCGGCAGGCGATCCAGTGGGTAGCTCAAAAGAAATAGGAAAGCCGACTATGTATCTCAAGGTCATCGCCTGCGAGATTGCCGCGCGGGAACTCTACTTCACCGCGGCCCGGTCGCCACACCTCATCGACCTCGAACTTCTGACCCAGGGCTACCACGACACGCCGGCCAAGGGACGCGACGCGATTCAGGAACGGATCAACGCGGTGCCCGCCGGCAAATACGAAGCGATCGTCCTCGGCTATGGCTTGTGCAGCAACATCCTGGCCGGGCTGACGACGCCTCACACGCGGCTGGTCATCCCGCGGGCGCATGATTGCATCACGTTCTTCTTGGGGTCGAAAGAGCGCTACCAACAGTGCTTCTCGGAACGACCGGGCACTTATTATTACACGTCCGGCTGGCTCGAGTGCGCCCGCCGGCGGGGTTTGGAGTTTTCGGCCTGGGCCGGCGTTTCGTTGCCCGCCGGTTCCAACCTCGTCCCCAAGGCTCCCTATGAGGAATGGGTGCGCAAATACGGTGAAGACCAGGCGAAGTACCTGCTCGAAGAAATGGGGCGATGGTCCGCCGCCTATTCCCACGGAACCCTGATTGACTTCGATTTCTCCAAGCCCCTAAAACTCGACGAGGAGGTAAAGCGAATCTGCCGCGACAAGGGCTGGAAATACAGTGAATTGCCAGGAAGCCTGGACTTGCTAGAAAAACTGCTAGGCGGGGATTGGACGGGCTCCCTCGTGGTGCAGCCAGGGCAGAAAGTGGTGGCCACCTATGATGACCAGGTAATTGGCGTAGAGGGCACCGGTAAAGGATGAAGGCTTAAAACTTCAAAAACTCAGCAGCAGTTGCCAGATATACATGGTGCCGAAGCTATCGATGTCCTCCCAGATTTTGCGGATGAGCTCAGGACTGCCGGTGATTTCGGGGAGTTCGAGCACGCGCTGTTCCCAGGGGAAACAGACGCCGGGTCGGGGGCCGGCTTGGGGACGGTGCGGGAGGCCGGGAACGCTGCCACGGTCGGCGACCGATCCGGGCAAGTCGCAAGGTGGTGTGGACGTAGGCGGATGATAGGTGCCGGCGGAATAGACGCCGTGCTCGTGTACGGTCTGGGTCATCACCTGGAGGTTCTCGATGCTGGTGTCGTCCTGCATGATAGCGCCAGCGTCCATGATATAACCGCCGGCGGGAGCCACTTCATCGATGACGCGCCGGCAGAAGGCCCGGACTTCATCAGGTTTGCCAAAGCTCAGGAGGACGTTGGGGATGCCGCCGCTCAGGGCGAACTTGTCATGCAGCTTGCGATGGGCATCGAAAATATCGTCCTGGTCGCAGTGGAAGACGATGCTGCGGTCGGGCAGCTCGCGGAACGCGCCGAAATGGTGACGCCATTTGCCTTCGGCATAAAAGAGGGTTTGGTGCCCGTGCTTCCAGAATTCCTGGATCACCGGCTTGAGCGTGGGCCAGTAATGAGAATCGAACTGTCGGGGATTGATGAACGGGACGCAACCGCGGTGCATCCAGAACCCGATGGGAACCAGGCGGGCGGGGTCGGCGGTGGTAAGCCCGACATGACACAGGTGGGGCATGAGCGCCTCGCAAGCGGCAAGAACTTTGTCCGGCTGCGTATGAAGGTCCATCGTCAGGCCAACATAGCCGCGCAGTTTGTCGGCGATGATATCGAGCGGGGCTTTGAAGATGCCGGCGATGGCGGAGGCGGTGCCGCACTCGGAGCGGAGGCGGGCGATCTGCGGGCCGAAGGCATAAAAATAGGAGAGCATGGCCATCGCCCCCTTCACCAGCGAGAGTTGGTTACGATAGGTGCAGGGTTCGCCCACGCGGCTAGCCTCGGTAGAGACGCGCGGGAGCCAGACATTGTAGAGGAACCCCGTCGGGTCGGCGATCAGGGCGTCGTACTCGTCTTCGCGCATGAAGGCGCCCTGCTCGGGTGGCTCGATGTAGTTAAACCCGTTGGTGTGCGGGATGCCGATGCCGGGAATGCCGTAGTAACGAAGGCCGACCGCCTGCGCCAGGCCCGTCCAGACATACACCATGTTGGGGACCACGGCGTCCCAACCAAAATCCTTGGCGGTCTTGATCGCCGCCTCGAAGGCCTTGGTGTAGTCGTGGGCGACCTCCTGGCAGGTGTACCCGGCATACTTGGCGGTGAACTCCGCCACGAACGGTCGAACCGGGATCCGGTCCGGTTTTTCGTTGCGCATGGCGGTCACATAACGGGCGAGCCGTTCCTGGTAGAGTTGGTCGGTAGTCATGTCACCGCTATTTTTGGCGCAAGCGTCCCCAAGGTAAAGCGCGAAAAACCGCTTTTGTGGTTAGGTCGTGACGCCCTCAACCCTGGAGGGCGCGACCGTGAGGGCGGCATCCCACCCAGGCCGCCTCAGAACCCCGGGTCATCGCCCTTCGGCTTAAGGCTCACGAGGTAAGCCACCAGGTCGTCCACTTCAGCGTCTTTAATGATCCCCGCCCAAGGCGGCATATAAAGCGGCGGCGGACGCCGCTTGGGGTCGAGCGCGGGGATCTCGCGCTGGCCTTTGAGGATGCGTTTCTTGAGTTCATCTTTGGTGTAGCCGTCGGCGACAAAGATCAGGCCGGGGACCTGCTCGGCGGTTTTCGAGTTGGGGTTAGGCACGCCGCCTTTGGCCAGCGGTCCGTGGCAGCCGGCACAACCGTATTTGCGATACACCTCATGGCCGCGCTCCACCGGCCCCATGAGCGATGGCAGGCTCAAGGCCATTTTCTGATCTTTCAAGCGCAGAAGAAACTCGGTCAGCGCCCGGGCTTCGAGGCCCGTGAAACCGAACCGCGGCATGACGGAACCAGGGGTGATCGACTGCGGGTCGCGGAAATGCTGGATCATCCAGTCGGCTGACCGGCGCAGGCCAACGTCGTCGAGGGCCGGTCCCACTTTCCCGCCCTGGCCGCCGAGCGAATGGCAGCCGATGCAGCCCTTTTGCTGGAAGAGATGCTGGCCTTCGGCGGCACTGGGAATCACTTTCATGGAGGCATAGTAACCCGGAGCGGCCGAACCGGTCAGACTCAGCAGGAACAGGGTAATGGCGTGGAGGTCCGCCTCGGCAAATTTCTGCGGCGGCATCGCCGAGCCGGGGCTAACGCTGGCAGGGGCTAGGAAGTGTTTGTTCAGCCACTCGGGAGAGCGCCGCGCGCCCACCCGGTCCAGCTCCGGCCCCAGAATGCCCCCAACGCCATCGAGCTTGTGACACCCGCGGCAGCCGCTTTCGTCGAAAATCTGCTGGCCCCGGGCCAACTCGGGCGCGGCGGGGTTGTCGGCGGCCTGGTGACATTTCCCGCAGGAAGCCTGGATGTAGGCCAACGGCAGCATCGGCTCATCCCAATGGGCCACGCTGCCGTGCGCGTCGGCGGAGGTGGTGGCCCGGCCCTGCCCGCGATGGCAGATGGTGCAACCAAATCTCTCCGAGGGGTGCTGTTCGTGGAGCGGATGATAAGCCAGCGGCTGGGGATAGCCGCCGTAGCTGGGGTCGTCCACCGCCAAATGGCAGGTAGTGCAACGATCTACCCGGTTGAGATCGGGCAGCAGGATCTGGCGGACCTGGACTGGTGTGTCCTGGGCCATCAGCCGTTGTTGCGCCGTGCCGGCCCGGCGCACTTCCTCCTGGATGAACTTGCGCTGGTAGTCCTTCCATTCGCGATACTCGTCCTTGTAATAACCCAGGACCACCAACCCGCCAATCAGCAGGCCAAGCAGGGTGAACCAACCGTAGAATTTTCGCAGCGAGGGCTCGGTCATAATCTCCTCAATGGCCTTCCGAGTGGGGCGGCGGTTGTTTCCATGGCTCCTGCCAGGACCAATTCGGTCCGCGGAAGCAAGTACCGATGATGGTGAGAATGATGGCAACCACGAGGCAGACCGAGAAGATGGTATTGGCGATCACGCGCTCGCGCGCGAACCACCGACCCACGCCCTGCCGGTTGCGGTCCAGGTAAGGGAGCAACACGAGCACCGCGACGAGCAAGCCCGGTACGATCACTCCACCCCAGAGCGCCGAATAACTCACCAGTTCCTGGAGACCAAGAAAGTACCAGGGGGCTTTGGCGGGATTCGGCGGATGCACGACGTTGGCCATTTCCTCGAGTGGAGCGTTCCAAAAGATGGCCAGGAACAGCAGGACGGTCACCACCAGCAGGAACAGCAGCATCTCGCGGAAGATGAGGTGCGGCCAGGATAGCACGAGGTCCTCCGGGTCCACCCCCACCTGGGGCGTCGTTCCGCGCGCCAGTTCCATCAGACCATAGGTCTTGTTGCCGGGTAGGCGTCCGAGTTCAGTTTGCTCTACCACCTCGCCTGGCTCATCGGGACGCGAAAGCCCGCCGTCTTTGCGCACGCGCCAGAGGTGTATGGCCATCAGCAACCCGGCGATTCCGGGCAGCACGATCACATGCAAGGCGTAAAACCGGACCAGGGCTTCCTGGCCCACGGTGTTGCCCCCCAGCATCAAGTATTTGAGCTTGGGACCGACGACCGGGGCATAGCCGGCGATGTTGGTGCCCACGGTAATAGCCCAGAAGGCCAGTTGATCCCAGGGCAGCAGGTAACCGGTGAAACTCAGTCCGAGGGTCAATAGAAAGAGCGTGACGCCGATCACCCAGTTAAACTCGCGGGGCCGCTTATAGGCCCCGGTGTAAAACACCCGGCACAGGTGGAGCATAACGAAGAGCACCATCAGGTGCGCCGCCCAGCGGTGCATGTTGCGGATCAACAGGCCGGCGGAGACGACGTACTGCAGGTCCTTCATCGCATCGTAGGCATGCTCGGTGCTGGGCACATAGTAAAACATCAGCAATACCCCTGTGCCGACCAAGAGGAAGAACAGGTAGAGCGAAATGAGGCCTAGTCCCAGGCTGTAGCCGGGCTGGAGTGAATGGCGATGGGTCTTGGCGGGTTGGACGTGCAGCAGGAAGCTGGAGACCATCGCCTGCGCCCGTTCGAGCTTGCTGTCAGGCAGGCCCACCCGGAAGATGGACCGCCCCATGACCGAGCGCTGAAAGCGCTGCCAGAGTTGTTTAGGCAGAGGGGTGTTCACGTGACGAGGTATTTGTCCGAAGCGACCGTTTGGCTCTTGTCCACCAACAACCGGCTGTCCTTGCTGAGCGTGACGAGGAACCACTCGAGCGCTCGGGGAGCGGGGCCGCCTTTCACCACCCCCATGTCATCGAAAACGCTGCCGTGACAGGGACAATGGTAGCCGCTATCGGCCCGGTCCACGGTGCATCCCAGGTGCGTGCAGGTCGCTGAAAGACACCGGTAAGTGTTGCCCTTGCGGATGAGGAATACCCGCTCCTCCTCCAGGAAGGTCACCGAACCGTCCGGATAGTCCTCGGGGCGCCCAGCCTTAAACCGCAAGCTCGGCTCGTACAGGACGTTGGGGATTAGGAAGCGCACGGCGCCAGCCAGCGAAGCGGCGGTGGCGAAAGCGCCCGCCAGCCAGCCAAAAGTCAGTTGGACAAACCCTCGCCGGGTCACGTTTGCGGTTGGATTGGGAACGGGAGAACTCATAGTTGAAATTAAGCCGGAAGCCATTCGACACGTTCCATGGTAATGGCGTGGGTCGGGCAACGCACCGCGCACAGCCCACAACGGATGCAGCGGGTTTCGTCTTTAAGAATCGCGCCCTGCTCGCCTCGCTCAGGGGTGCGCCCATAGCGCGCCAGGAAGGCGCCCTGCAGTTTCTCATCCCCGCGCAAGTTCATCACATCCACCAACCGCAGGCACGACTCCGGGCAAATGTCGGCGCAGCCACCGCACAGAACACACTCATCCCCGTTGAACACCGGGCCGACATGGCACTTCAAACAGCGATCGGCCTGCACCCGTGCCTCGGGGTCCGGGTAACCGAGTTCCACCTCCGCGATCCCGATGCGCCGGTCCAACGGCAAGGCGGGCGGGGAACGACGCGCCAGCTTCTCATAGTCGGGCTTCATGGCGTACTGCTGCGTGTTGAACACCGTCACGCGCACCCGGTGAGGCGGCACCGGTTGGCGGCCCGTCAGCAACTTGGCGATCGAGCCGGCCGCCTTCTTGCCCTCCGCCACGGCAGTGATAATCAGCCGCGGGCCGAACGCCACGTCGCCGCCGGCGAAAATGTCCGGGCGCGAGGTCGCCAAGGTCTGCGGGTCAGCCTGGAGACTGCCCCGTGGAGTCAGTTTCAAGTTATCCTCCGGACGAATCCAGGAAAGATCGGCACTCTGACCGATGGCGAGTACCACGGTGTCACATTCCACTTTTTCCTCGCTGCCTTCGAGGAACTGCGGGTTGAACCGCCGGTTTTCGTCAAACACTCGGCTGCATTTCACTAATTCCATGGCCGTGACCTTGCCGTCCTGGCCGATCACCCGCTTGGGACCCCAGCGCGTGTGCAGGATTATGCCTTCTCGCTCGGCGTCCTCGATCTCCTCGCGCGCGGCGGGGATCTCATCGAGGTTTTCCAGGCAGTACATGTGAACCTCCGGAACCCCGGTTCGAATCGCCTCGCGCGCCACGTCCAACGCGAGCCGGACTTCATCGGGCGGCTCGTTGTCGCGAGTGGTCAGTTGCTCCAAGGCAGAGGCGGCCTCGTGCAAGGCGGCCCGCAGTTCGGATTCGTTCATGCCGGCAAAACGGTCGGCCTGGCGGACCATCGACCGGGCCACGTCGAAAGCCACATTGCCGCCGCCGATGACCACCACCTTCCGCCCCATCGTAGCCCGAAAACCCAGGTTGACGTTGAGCAGGAACTCGATGGCCCGCAGGACACCGTCGAGTTGGACGCCTTCGATGGCCAATTCGCGGCTCTTGTGCGCCCCAATACCCAGGAACACCGCCTCATACCCCTGCCCTTTCAAGTCGGCGAGGGAAAAGTCGCGACCCAGCCTCGAGTTGAGGCGGATTTCCACCCCCAACGATTCTATCGCCGCGATTTCCGCCCGGATGATCTCACGCGGCAACCGGTACTCCGGCACCCCGAGCGTCAACATCCCGCCCGCCACGTTTTGCGCCTCAAACACCGTCGGGGCGAAGCCCATCAGCGCCAGTTCGTGTGCGCAAGAAAGGCTGGCTGGCCCCGCCCCAACCACCGCGATCTTGCGTCCCGCCCCGACCTGCTCCCGTTTCGGGTTGCGCAGCTCCGGATAAATCCGGCTGAACTCGAAATGCTCCGACTCGACTCCAAACCGTTCGCAGACGAAACGCTTGAGGGCGCGAATGGAAACGGAGGCGTCCAGTGCGCCGCGCCGGCATTTCGCCTCGCAGGGCGCGGCGCAAACCCGCCCGCAAATCGAGGCGAACGGGTTGGGCGTCCGGGCGATGATGTAAGCGTCTTCGTAGCGCCCTTCGGCGATGGCCTGCACATACCCGCCGGAATCCGTGCGCACCGGACAACCCTCCCGGCACAGCACCTGGCGCGTGAAGTAGTTCACGTCCGGAATTTCAATTGGATACGTGGCAGGCATCGAGCGTGGCGGTCGTCTGGGCGAGCGAGCGATAAGGCTTTCCTACTTGTCGTACTTGTCGTGCAGTTCCTTGAACTTGGCCTCGGCGTCAGTTTTTTCCTGCGGCGTCGCCTTCTTCAGCTTCTCGTCCACCATGGCCTTCTTGCGGACACTGGCGTCGTAGGTCAGAAAATCGTAGATCTTCTTCCCCTCGGCGTTGCTGATGCCCGAGCCGGGCTTGTGCATCATCCGTTTAATGTAGCGGGACCACTCGTCGGGCAGAGCGTAATCCGAGTTGATGGGGCGGCTCAGTTTGTGGCACTGGGAGCATTTTTGACTGAAGACCTCGTAGTTCTCCTTGATGCCATCAGGGTACTTGGAGACATCCACGGTGGTCGGGCCCTTCTCGAAGCGCTCAACCCGCGCCTTGGTTTCGGCGTCGAGTTCGTCCGCCGCGAGCGCGAGTCGTGGGCCGAGGGTTAACGCAGCGGCGCCGAGGAGCACGCAGATCACTGATTTTGCTTGGATCAACATAATTTGCCTTTTGGTTGGTTTTAAAATCCGTACGAAAGCTGGAACACGAATTGATCGTGGTCGCCATGGGTGAACTCGTAGTCGCCCTCGAAAAGCAGCGTGCTCGAGAAGTAATAGACGTAACCGACGGTAAACCGATCCGTGTTCCCGCCCATGCCGTCCTTGGTGGTGTCATACCGGCCGACCAGTTCGAGATTGTTGACGTAGGGCAGATCCAGATTGAGGCCGGAGAGCTTGTAGCCCGACTGGACCCACCAACCGTGGGGATGAGTGACGCCGTTATCCGACGTGTCGTACCAGGTATTGATGAACTCCCCCTTCAGCTCAAATGCGGAGCTGATGTGGACGGCCGCATCGAGCACCACAGCGGACCAGATCCGTTTTCCCGAGCTATCCCAGGGACCAGCCATGCCGGAGATCCCGACCTCCAGGTCATAGTGCGGCTTGAACGGGACAAACCAACCGACGCGGCCGCCGCCGCTGGGGGAACCATGGAAGTTATAGCGGTTGCCGTTGGAATCGAAGCCCACGCCCTTGCTGAGATCGAGGTTGGCCGCAGTGGCGCTGCCATCGATGGACCCCGGCCCATTAACACCAAATAGTGAATACGCCAGGGATTGGCCCGATTGGCCGATGGGGAGGGCGCCGCGAAGTTGAACGCCCGCACCGTTATTGGGGAGGAGGGCCCGCGACATGGGATCATCCGGGATCTTGTTCAGCCAACCGGCACCCCGCTCGACGTAAGTGCCCAAGGGGAGCAGCATGTAACCGCCCACGACGGTCATATAGTCGTTGAACAAGTAATCCAACTGCGCAAAACTGAGCGTGAACGAGGTTGAAGTGCCGCTGGTGCCCGGGGCATTGTCCGACAGTCGAGTATCGAAGCCTGTCTCGAATAAGACGTCGTTCCCACCGCGGAAAAGGAAAATGGGGGCAAAATCGGCCAGGCCAAAGGCGCTCTTCGAGCCGTCCACCTTTCCAAATTGAATTTCCGCGTCCCCCACCATGGTGAATTGATGAGTGGCCGGCGGGCCGGGAGGCACGGCATGCACCGGTTGCACCTGGGCCACGGTGTCCAATCGTTGCGCCACATTAGTAACCGCCAATTGGGCGTCGCCCAACTGTTGTTGGAAGGTGTGGATTTGCCGCTGGTCCTGATCGTGAACCTGCTGGTCTTTCTGGTGGTCGTTCTCCAACTGATTGATCCGCTGCCCTTGCTTGAGGACCATTTCCTTCAGGGCTTTGAATTCCTCTTCGGAGATCTGAGCGGAGGCCGGAAAGGTGGCGCCAACGGCGCAAACCGCAGCGGCGGCTGATAACAGGTGGGGGCTAAATTTCATAGAAGATTTCCAGTTGAGGGATTAGTTGCCGCTTTCCTCTTGCAGGTACTTGATGATCTCTTTGGCCTGGACCGCCGGCAGGTTGGCCCGGACGCGCATGTGGGTCGCGATCGTCTTCCACTGGGTGGAGTTGAACTCCGTGGGGTACCGTTCGGGATGACACCGGTTGCAATGGATGGCGTAAAGTTCGGAGCCCGTGAGTTTCTTGGTCTTTGACTTGGCCTTCGGGGCGGCCTTCGGGGCGGCTTTGGGCGCGTCGGAGGGGGCTGGTTTGGCTTCGTCCTTGGCCGCAACTTGCGGCGCTGCCTCCTTTTTCCCGTCGGCGGGGCTGTCTGCGCCGATGGCTAGCGCGCTGGAGGCGGCGTAAGCCAAGGCCGCGGCCACGGCAAGACCGAGGCCGACTCGCAGCCGGATCTGAATAGCGTTGAATCGAATCATAATGTTCCTGGCGTTAGGAGTGGTCGGGATCGCACGGCCGGCGAGCGCTGTGGCCCGGAGAATCCGCGCTTGGTTTGCTCTTCGCGTTGACGATGCGTACTGACATGCTAGTTGGTATAACGCACCCGCCATACCGGCGCTACTTGCCGATTGGCATTTGCTGCTTGGCCATTGGCACACGCCTTCGCAAACGCCGACATTGAAGGGTAGACGAGGAGACCGCCTCCGGCTTACGAGGCTGCAGAACGAGAGACTGAACGAAGGGAAGCTCGAAACTCCGTCGGCGGCATGCCCACGTGTTGCTTGAATACGCTGTTAAACTGGGGAATGGAACCAAAACCCGAGGCAAATACGACTTCCGAGATTCGGAGTGAGGGATCACTCAATAACGTCTTGGCCTTCTCGATACGAACGCGCGCCACGTACTCCGTCAGGGTCATCCCGGTGGCCTTTTTGAACAGCTTGCAGAAGTAAAACCGGCTCACATGGACGTGCGAGACCACCTGCTCCAGGGTAATCGGCTCTTCCGCGTGCGACTGGACAAACTGCTTGGCACTGGCCACGGCCTCCGGCTCATGTTCCGTGCAGGCAATCGCCTGGCGGGAGACTTGCTCGGCGAGGTATTGCCCGAAAACTGCCAACATCTGGAGGATGGCCTCGAACCGCTCAGCCGTGACGACGAGCGTGGCGAAATAGGCCTGCCGCAGTTTTTGCTCCCCATCGGCGCCGCCACCGGGCCCGAGCATTTTCAACACCAGCTTAAAATCGCGTTCCGTCGGCTGCCTCCGAAAGCATTGCCCGCTCAGTAAGGTCGCCCGATGCTCCCCGCCGATCACCACCGGCACTGCCAGGTCGGTCAGCCCGGCAAAACAAGAGACTTGTTGAGGAACCAAACCCTTGCCGGCGCTCCGCAACAGCCGCCTTTGGCTCTCCAGGCAACCGCTGCAGCCACCCGGCGTGCCGCTCAGCAGAGCACAGAGAGGATTCTCGCCAGGGCCGAAGTCCAGACGTTGAGACGGCTCCCCCGCCGGCGCCACCTTTAGGGGGACGCCGGTGGCCTTGCGAAAAGCGTCCTCGTAAAAGGAAACCACGGACAGACGCTTTAAGTCGTCAAACGCCGGCGGAATCATCTAATAACCGGTATAAATTACTGGATTGGCGGGGCTCGCACAATAGTCCTTTTTCACCAGGGCCGGGCACGAGTTGACTCAAATTAAAAGACACCCGGGGAGGTAAACTGGGAGGAGGCCGAGAGGGTCGTTGACTCACGGAAAAAAGACACCGGAGATCTGTGGGA
>Ga0316219_1000866_pt1 | contig 36976 bp, 58 predicted proteins | sample TBH18003PmetaG_FD_203635 | JGI IMG/M metagenome (GOLD analysis project Ga0316219, IMG submission 203635) | Freshwater microbial communities from Trout Bog Lake, Wisconsin, USA - TBH18003P | ecosystem: Environmental > Aquatic > Freshwater > Lake > Hypolimnion/Profundal zone | place: USA...
CTGCGCTCTGGTAATCGTGAAGGTGTCAGTGGAGACATTTGTTACCCTGACGATTTCAGCGTTGGTGTTTGTTGGCTGGACTCCGCTAGGCCAGATAGTTGCGTCAAATGGCGTGGCAGGGAAGTAGCTACCTTGACCAGAAGTTACAACGAGCGAAGTACCACTAGTTGCTGGTGATGGCGCAGTTGCAATTAAGGAATAAGCAAAGTTTTTTAATGCATCCATTGCTTTATCCTTTTCTAGTTATCTGATTCGGTGGATGTTTCCTCGTCAGGGGTTGGTGGTATTACGGTTGCTACGGCAGAAGCAGAAAACTGTTGTTCTCCACCCATTATGAAAGTGAAGTAGTAACCGCACCAATGGCAAATGCAACGGTTGAACCAGCAGAAATAGCACCGCTAAGTCCGGTAGTTGTTCCACCGCCGAGGTATGTTCCACCAGTTCCAGCAGTAAACAAACCAAAGTAAGGTACTCCACCAGCCTCTACTGGCATTCCAGTAAAGTTTTGAGCGTTAGTTGAAGCTTGGGAACCTGATGAAGCTGAACCAAAAGCAATAGCCTGTCGTGCGTATGAACCACCAGTTACTTCACCAGACGCACCAGTTGTTGATGGGTCACTTGTAAAAAGTGCAAGGTAGTAGGTTGTTGAAGGCACGAACATTGCGTTGAGGCCAGTGTTCTCTTGTGCTACTGGTAAACGAGCCATTTAATTTCCTTTAGGTAGTTCTTGTTCATACTGTACCACCGGATTTTCCAGTCGGTCAATCCGGGCAAGTAATTCTGCGACCATCCTATTTGTCTCTATGTTGAGTGGCAAGTCGGGTTCTGGTTCGTCAAATTCGTCTTGAACGGTAAGTACCAATTCCTTTAATTCGTCAAATTGCTCATGTTCAAGGCTAAGGATTTTGCGGATTACTTTTGCGTCTGCTTTAGTTTGTTGAAACATGGCAATTCCCACCACCGATTCAATAACAAGAGCCATCCAAGAAGCTCCAAAGTTCCACCACATGAGAATGTGGGCATTTTGAGTTGACCAACAAAGAAACGTAACCGCAGTAATCGTTAGGATAAATGCCCAACGCCTTACAATTTCCTGAACTTTCCAGCTTAAATGTTCAGATAATTTAATGGAATCCCCAGTTACAGGATGAGTGTATTTATTCTTCTTTACCTTCGTGGTATCCGAGGTGTCTTTCAAGTTTCTGCTCAATTCGGTCTAGTTCTGCATTTACATTGTTTTCGTCATAGCTCAGACGAAGCGACAATTTTTCCTCCACCGATTTTTCTAAATAATTATGTATAAAACGAACAATCGCCCATACGCCACCTACGCAAAAGAAAAAAGAACTGACGAAGGTGAACCACCAGTTTGCGCTACCTAGTACGTTGGCTGACATTATGCAGCCGGTGGTACGTGTGCGCTCGTTGCGTTTATTGCGTTTGTATTAAATCGCAAATAGGTTTGGGGCATACGCCCATCTTGATTTACATGGCAATAGCTAGGGTCGCCTTGCTGACCGTGTGAAATGGTTAGAGGATTTTTAGCGTTAGCACCTGATACGTCTACTACGAGTGCGGTGTGCCAGCCAGTTCCGGGTCCATAAACGATTACGTCGCCCGGCAAGACATCTTTGAGGGCAATCTTGGTTCCATGTGCAAGCAGTGTGCCGGTGTAGCCGGTGTGGTTGTAGCTCTGAGCATTTGGGTCTGGTGCGCCAGCCCAGTTATAGCAAAGGGTGACAAAGGCTGAGCAATCGGCGGTTACAGGTAGTTTTCCGGGATGCCCAATACCAGACATGCGCTGTGCGCCTTCTGAATACGTGAACTTGCCATGATTACTGGCAGCCCATTTAGCCCATGCAACTATGTTTTGTCTTACGTCGGTCATACTACAAGTGTAGATGAATTAAACGGTTGGTGCTGGTGCGTAAGCTTTCATACATTCAATTCCACAAAAAGATGTGTTAATTGGCACTGCTTCTGCCAAATCAAATTGTGGAATACCGTCTTTGTCTTGAATTGGTTGATTTAACAAAACAATAAAACCTGTTTTTTGCGTTCCGTTAAAAACAATTAACTCGTTGCATGAATCGCACGTAACCTCTGAAATCATTTTAATTGACATTTACCTAACTCCTTGAACTGTTAATACTCCGTTGACGATTGAAGTGCTTGAACCAGTTGTGATGGATGCAAGACCTTCAAATCTTACGGAATCTGATGTTGTGAAGTTTACAGGTAAAGTTACATCGGAACCGTACAAAAGATTTTGCCAAACCACCATAACTTGGTCACCACCGCTTGCCATAAAAACACCAACGGTATTACCAAAAGCATTATAGAAACCACTATTTACTGAATAATAAACATTTAACTGCGCTCTTGCTTGCGTCGATGGTGCTGTCCAATTGCCATACATTGTTGCAGTAAAAGTGACGAGATAGGTTAAATAACCGTTATGGTTTCCGATTGTAAAACCAGTTGCTGGATTTAGCGTATTGCTAATTGAAACAGAACTATGTTCAATGCTCCAAGCATTTGATGGTGTATAGCCAGTTGAAGGAGTAGCAACAGTCGAAGAAGTAATGCGACCATCACTACCAATAGTTAAAACAGGTATTGCAGTTGAAGAACCAACTGGACTAAATCCAGGATAAACATTATTAAGAGAAGCTACTTGACTACCAGAACCGGGTCCAGCAGTTACGTCACCAGTTAATTGAGTAATGCCTCCGGTACTTGTAATTGCAACGGAAGTCGCATTAGTAATAAGACCTTTGGAATTAAAAGTTATTCGAGGTACGTGCGTAGCGTCACCGTACGTTCCTGCTGCCAATGTCACGTTTGCAAGAGTTATGATTCCGAGATAGTTAATTGAAGCATCGCCATTCATGGTTACAGGAGTCCAGTTACTACCACTCCACACCAACATTTGACCTGCGCTACCGGGTCCTACTCCGTGTTTCCAAGTTAAACCAGTTTGCGACCAATAAAGTAATTGACCATTTGCGGTGGGTGTTTCTATTGTGCTGACCCATGCAGAACCATCCCAATACATAATGTCGCCCACTGCGGTTGGTGCTGTATTTGTTACCCACGTAGTTCCGTTGTAATAAATAATTTGTCCGGCTGTTGTTCCGCTAGGCAAACTTGTTAATGAACTTGACCAACGTGAAGCATTGCTGCCGTTACCAACCGAAGTTAAAACTAAATTAGGTGCTGTCGTATTAGGAATGTTAGGCATTATGACCTTACAGGATAAGGGTCAAGAACAAAAGATGTATGCCATGTGCCGGGGTCAGCATGAAATTGGTGACTGATAGCTTCTACTGCCATTTTTTGATTCACTATTCCACTCCCTGAAGCGTTAGGCGCATTTCTAATAAATTGCACTACGTCACCAAATAGCGTACCAATTAAAGCAGGTATGTAATAACCAACAGGTGAACTTACTGCTTGATTTGTTGTTTCAGTACGAAGCTCCACATTTTGAACTCTAGGTAATGGTGAATGAAATAAATAACCCAAGAAATTGGCGGTGGATAATGCAGCGTTCAATGAAATAGGTACGGTAGAGCCTTTTTGTAAAGTTGAGTATCCGTAAAGAGCTTCGCTGGCAACATTTTCATAAACTTGTTCGGTGCCAGATTGTGGCGATACTTTAACGGTTGTCCAAAGGTCAACGTCATCTTTAACGACTTGAAGCGAAGGAGCGTCATAAGGAACGCCTGTGTTGTTGTCAGCCCAAACGTAATAACCTGATGGCGAAATTGCTGGATTTAATGTCCACGTACCTGTTCCTGTGGTTGGTGTATTCCAAGCCCATGTTCCATAATAATTTTGAGGATTAAAATAAAAAGCTCCATCTGGACCTTGATAAAAAGCACCGGAATCGGTATCGGTTATTTGTTGAATCAAACCAATAGCCGACGAATTGGTTACTGGTGTGTCGTAATAAAATGGTTCAACTTGGCAAGTACCATTAGCGTTTCCATAAACGTATGGAATGTATGTTTTGTAACTTGTCGCTATGTTAAGCAAACTGACTGTATTGCCAAATGAATTAGTCCAAGTAGGTAGAACTACCGTTGGCACACCGCTAACAATTTGTATGCTTCCGTAACCTGCAATACAAAGTATTTCAGCAATTCTGTCACCTGAATAACATGAATAAGTCGTAATTGGTTGTCCTTGTTGCAGTATTTGTCCAGCTTTATAGCGTTTTTGAACTTCTGTACTAAGTGTTGAAATGTTTGCGTTTGTACTTAAAATAACTTCGTCAATCAGTGAAGAAAAAGTATTTGATGTGTACGTATAGTTATTGTGACCAATAGTAAAACTGTTTGTGCTTCCCGTGTAAAAAGTAAATAAACCAAACGATTGCAGTCCAGCTCCACCGCTAGCAAAAACGCCATCAACGTATAATTCCAAATAACCGTTAGGCAAAGAAACTAAACCAATGTGGTGCCAATAACCGTCATTAACGTATTGATTTGGCACTTGTGCGGTACCCAAAGGCGTTGCACCATTTTTCACCAAAACAGAAACCTCACCAGTTGTTGCAACAAAAGCCGTAAGAGTGTAAATCGAAGGAGTGCCGGATACGGCTACGTCTTGTGTGAAAATTGTTTGACCAGAAATACCATTACCTAAAATCCAAAAATCAACACCTGACCAACCACTAGGCAAGGTTGAAATGTAAAACTCACCACCACTGGTTGTTGAGGCACCAGTAAAAAAGTTTGTCCCACCGTTTCCTAAGTCAACACAACCATTAGCTTCATAAACCATTGCACCATTATTTTGAAAAGTAACGTTGCCGTTGTAATAACCATCGCTCGTATTAGTTAAATAGTTGTAAATGTTGGATACATAAGCAGTTCCAGTTCCGCTTGAATTACCAGTAGAAACAGGAAAAGTAACGTTAATTACAAATTGAGAAGGCGTACGAGATTGAATTACTGCATTTGTATAATTAAAAGTTCCCGTAGTCGAACCATTTGCGGCAGTCAAACCTGAAATAGTTACGTATTGACCAACTGTAAAATTGTTAACAGCATTGTATGTAATGTTGTACGAACCACCGCCAGCAGAAACAGAAGTAGCTCCTGTAATAGTTGCTCCTGCAGCCGTTGTTGCACGATACCAACCCGATGTGTTGTTTGATGATGGGTTGGCGTATTGCCCCCAAAAGTTTGTTGAAGCCATGTATTGAAGCGCAAGCATTTTATTGGCATCAGAACATGAAACTGTTAATTCAGAATTCAACTGGTCTTGGGCATTTTCTCTAATGCTTTCTGTAAAACCCCAATAAATAGGATAAGTAGTACCGTTCCAAGTTGCCGTAATACCAATAGGCATGCGCACATTAAGAGTATTTGGACTTCCTGAAAAATAACCGTTTCTATTGTTAAACGTTAATTGCAACGTTGCTGATTCCACTCTGTCAATAAAATGCTGTTTTCCTGCATTGGTATTAAAATCTTGAACGTAAGCAGTGACGTTAGTCCAATAAGAGGTATTGCTAAATGGGATTTGATTAGCAGTATTGAGCGTGGCACTACTAGCGGTGGTATTAAAAGCTACATAAACGTTAAGCGTAGGAAGTGAAGCAAGCGTCACGTTAATCTATTTCCTTGATTTGTATTAAGAGTTGACGGCGGTGGAAGCGTTTGATTATTTACGTTTTTACCGGCTCGATTAGCAAATAGGTTTTCCATACGCCTGACATCTTTTAATAACGCATTACGAACTTCGAGTGCAATGGCATTTATGAATTCAGGGTTTTTGGCTAAAAATGCACCAATCATTGCAGCGTCAATTTCTATTTCAATGTTGTTAATGTTGCCACCATTAAAACTTCCGGTTCCTTCTGCCATTATGGATGTACCGTAATTTTTACAGTTCCCGGTGTAGTTCCTGGCATTACGCTTGAATTACCGCCTGGAACCGCAGTTGAGTTTGCCGTTGCAGCAGCGTGAATAATTGGAATGTTTGGAATAGGAATGTGAGTTATTTTACTCAACCATCCAGTAAATGTATTCACGGTCATTGCAGCTACGTCAACTACTCCCTTAAACTTATTTTCATCCCATGCTTTACGTGCAGCATCGGCGGTTGCTTGCGTAGGTGCGCCAAGTTTCCAAATTGCTAACGCACCAAGAACGCCTGCTGCAACCGCAGAACCAATGACCGTTGCCGTGCCTCCTACAATTGTGGCACCAAAAGCTTCCGCAATGGTTATTCCAATGTTTGCCATTTTTGAAGCTGCAAATCCCGCAGTAAGCGCACCGACAATCATTGCACCAATGTTAAGGAGTTTATTTGTGGTGCTTCCAGCAGGAGCGTTCATAATTTTTGTAATTGCTTGTAGAGCCGTTGTCAATGCAGGCAAGATTTTATTTCCAAGTGGAATTAAAGCATCTTGTAACGAAGTTAGGAAGTTTTGCCATGAACCCGATGGAGATTTTAACCATTCGTTAAATTGCGCAAGAGTAGAACCGGGTTTATTTGCATCGGCGTACATCTGTAACATCATTGGAAGTTGTGGCATAAAGTTTGCGAGGGTTGGACCCACAGTTTTTCCAAATGCAGTATTCAAAAATGCAGTTATTCCAAGAGCTTTTTGACCTGCTGTTGCGTATTTATTAAAGCCGTCATTGATTTGCTGAAGAATCATTAGGAATCCACCGGGCTTATTAACCTCAGAAGCAAGTGTTGCTTGATTTATTCCAATTCCTTTTAGTGCAAGATTTAACGGTGTAGCTTTACCTGTTGCGGTTGTCATTGATTTTTCGAGAGCAGCAAGGGCAGTATTCATAGTACGCATAGCTTGTGTACCGTAAATGTTTTGGTTAGCTAATCCAGCAAACAAAGTTGTTATTTCCTGAATGTTCATTCCGTAAGCACCGAATACTGAAAGTGCTTTACCACTCATGGCAGCGTTAAGGTCGTTAGCAGTTAATTTTGAATCCTTGACTGCATTGGTAAAAATGTCCATTGTTTGAGCAACAGATTTTGTTCCTTGAATGTGCAAACGTTGAACGACAAGAGCAGCGTTAAGCGTGTCTGTAAGGCTTCCATTTTCAGCTTTGGCAAACTGTGCAGAAGCGGTTACGGCAGCGTTAGCGTCTTTAAGTGATAAACCACCTTTGACTGCCTGAGCGTAAGCAGCAGCAATGTCAGTTGCAGCAGTAGCAGTATTTTTTGAAACCTTAAGAATTGTTGGACTTAATTCGTCAATTTGTTGTTTGGTAAGGTTTGTGGTTCGAGCTACTTTGTCGAGAGCTTCTTGGTACGACATAGCAAGTTTGGTTGCATAGGCAGCAACTCCAACTGCACCCACTAAAGCAAAATTGCCAATTTTGGTTCCAAGTGCGCCAAGTTTGGCACCGGTGGTATCACCAGCAGCTTGGATTTCTTTCATTCCTGCAATGGTTTCGTCTTTCTTTGCAGAAAAATCTTTGATTGAAGCCATAATCTCAACGATTACTGGTGGCATTAAGGAATCAGACATTAGGAGAGTGCCTTTCGCCATTCATACGAATAGAGTTCTTGTAGTTCTCCCCTACTTTTTTCAAATCCTGGAGCCAAATACGGAAACGCCCTTGAAGTGGCTTGGTATGAACCCACAGTATAAGTAGTACCGCCTCTTTTTGCTGTGTAGCCACTTACTGTTCCACTAAACCCAAGCTCGACACGCCTACCGTACATTTTGGTTGGACCAGTTTTACTTGACCAAGTTCCTAAAGCTTCTCTGCGAACGTCGAGAACTTTAATGGAATTACGAAGGTTGCCTGTTCTGAAGGTTGGATTTGGGTAATTGTTGTCAGCAGTTCCGCTACCTTTGAATTCATCTTTGGCGTGGTTGGCGATAATTAAACCACCTTTTTCGACAATTTTTCTTGATGCTTCGTCAAGGCGTGCAACCTGAGCTTCTAAGTATTTCACAACGTTATCAACACCGCTAACGTGCATTGAAAAATTATCCATTTTGAATCTCCTTGACCACGCTATCTATTGTAAGCAACCAATCGACCATCTCGCTTGGCTGGTTCAAGTAATCATCATGCGAACAAACAAACGTAGAGCGAAAACGGTACTCCCTAAAATACGAAGCAAGTTCTGTGTCTATTTCGACATCCTTGCCTTCAAGGGCAGAACGAAGTCTATTTATTCTGCGGTAAGCGCTTTTGGGTCTGTCACACCATCCGGTGAAAAATCAGGTGCTTTTGAAAATTCATCCGAACAAGCACTAGCCAATTCTTGAAACAAAACCGCTGGCAAATCCAAACATGAGTCCAATGTTGGCAACTCTCCTTTTGACCAAGATTTTACGAAACCCACAATTAACGTTGCTTGATACTCGTTAATTTTTTCTTGTTCTTCTGGCGTAAGTTCAGCCCATTTGCTCCATGTTTCAGGTTTCGTTTCATCGAAGCCAAGACCTTGAAGCTTTGCTGCAATGGAACCTGCTGCCATAAAAGCTTTAGAAATGGCACGATTAGTACGTTCGCTAATCTCATTTCGAGAATAAAGAATTGCTGAATCGCCTGTGGATAAGTTTATTGCTGGCATGTTCTCCCCTTAGTTAATTAGTAGCCGGTTTGGTAAGCAGATGACTGAGCGTTCGTTGTAACTGTCTTAATTGGTGAATAACCCAAGTAACCAGTTCCAGTTGGAATGTCAGACGTATTTCCGCTAGCAGTAAATGATACCTCAACTTCGGTGTATTCCTTACCACGTGTGCGCTTTACGTCATGAAACTGAACCGCAGAGAGCTGCAAAACAATGCTGTGGTTAGTTCCGCTTGTAATGTCGTTAGGGTCAGAAAGCGTAATTGTCATAGCTTCTGGTGAACGACCCAGTGCAAACGCTGAAGAAGTTACCTGACCTGTTGATGTGTTGTACGCAGAAGGTGTTGAGAACGTGTCTGTGGTGCTGTTAACAACGGCAGTGAACTTACCTGTTACTTCAACCGGACCAGCAAAGTTGACGTATGGACCTTGATTTCCCATTGTAAAAATAGGCTTTGTTTTACGGTCAATTTTAAGTTCACCAGTTGAAATGTAATTGTAGGTTGTTCCGTTAATTACAATGGTTGTGTCCCAAGCAGGAATAGGGTGTTCGCCTGTTTCTTCTACGTAAGAGAATGAAGTGAACGGTGCTGGTGCTGTTGTTGAAGAAACGTATGGATTACCAAAGAACTTGATTGTTCCGTCTGCTGACGCTTCTGCACCAAAAGTAATGTTTAGGCTTTCTGCTTGTGCGCCTGAAACGAGGAAATAGTTAGCACCGTCAAAGTCCATAATTGAGTAAGACAATGGCTGTGAACCTTGTGTTGCATCGTTGTAAAGACCAATGGTGTGTGAGTAAGCCGAGCCAGTTACGTTAGCTGTAATGTCATTTCCACCAAGAACTGAGAGAAGCAACATTGGAAAAGTGTCGGCGTAAAGGTATGACTTGAAGTCATACTCGTCGTGACGGACACCCTGAACTTGGTCGTACACAAGGTTAGGCGAACCACGCAAGGCTTCATCACGAAGGAATGTTTGCATAGGTGTTACCTGTGGAGAGGTAACTGGAATGAAATAAGGCGAGTATGAACCTGTCGAAGCAGTACCACGAGTAGGTGTTGTTACACCGGCAGCGAGGTTAGCTTCAAGGACAAGTCCAAGATAGCTGTTGGCTGATAAATAGGCTTGATTTGTAGGCATTATTGTTCCTCGTTAATGGTTGGGGTTACTTCTTCTATTGCGGGCTCAGAATCGGCTTGTGGGGTCGTCTTAGGGGCTTTTGGAGTTGATACTGCTTCCCAACGACCATCAGATGGCTGAAATTCAAGGTCATAGGTCTTACCGGCTTCTGCCACAAGGACAGCACCAGTAACGGTTATGTGTGGATAAACACGCTTTTGGTCGCCTGTGTAAGTGAACTTTGACATAATGCTCCTATGTGTTCAAAATCTCAATGACTGCAACTCTAACCGAAGAATAGATTTGTGTCGAACTAGCAGAACCGTTTAATTGACGTGGGTAATACGAGGTTACATCTATGTCAGAACTACCGGGAAAAAGACCCTCTCCCCATTGAAAAATAATTCCAGGCGCACCAGCATTACGGTCTGCCCTAATCGCTGCAATTAAAGAATCAAGAAATTCCTCGTTATCAGCACCGGCGTCCTCTGATTTGCGATGAGTAGAACGAAGGAAACAATCTAAAACAACCGAGTATTCAACGGCTTTTTTACCAGAATGTGCGCCACCTAAAGCAATACGTTTTTCGGATTCACGTTCGAAATAGATGTAAAGAATTGCACCTGAGCTATGTCCGGGGTCTTCACCAGCATAAAACTCCATTTCAGGAGTGAATTTTGCAGGAAAAGGTTTAACAGTCGAAAGGTTTGTAATACCTGCACCAACAAGATAATTGGTAATTGCTGCTCGAACCGTAGCTCTGGACATTAACTACGAGCCCAAACAATACGGTATTGGTCGAGAAGGTCGTATGCAGCCATCATGTCTTCGGCAGAACCTTGAGCTTTTGGCGTCACAGCAGAAGGCTCACCAATTTCGTTAAGGACAATTCCACCTTGTCCACGTTGTTTTACGAGAGCGACTACGAAATGAATTACTGCTTGTTTTATGGATGCTGGCATAGCAGAGAAATTGACACCAGCTCCGTGCTTAAAACGTGTTGGGTTCGTAAGCGGAACAGTCGTACTGCCCATTACAAAAGAAGAATCAACCAAAACGTATTCGTCATTCATCCCATCCCAAATTGTCATGTTCATTCCGGGGAAAATTCCAGTTGAATCATTTACTTCGAGTGTGTAGGAACCTGAGTTTGTTGTTGTGGTTGTAAATGTGTTAGCCCAACCATTAATGTAAGTCCACTGTGCAAAAAGCTCTGCGTCAGGAGCCCAATTACCACCAGCGATTGTTATTGGACCAACTGCCAGACCAATACTTGAAGCATACGTAACAATAAATTGCTCACGCTCCACAGAACAGGTGTCTGGCGTAATCGTTACGTCATACATTCCTTGACCCGGACCCCAACCAATTTGAAAATCTGTTACAGCAAGAATTGGAGTGAAATAAGGATTTATGATGACTTGACCTAAACGATTTGGTCGGTATCTACCGTTTTCGGTGTTGTAAGTAGCGTTTAATGAGCCGTATTGACCCATTGTAAACAGGTCTGCCATTGAAGAAGCTCGAACAATTAGCTCTGCAAGCGAGCGGTCTTGTACGGCTTGACTGCCGTTTTCGACAAGATTTGAAAAGTCAATAGCAGAAGCAGTAGCGGAAAACTTAACTTCTTCCAGAGATACGTAAGGTTCGATACGACCTGACTGTTGTATCCATGATGCGGTTGCCATGTTAGTCATTGTTTTGTTCCTCTGGTATCAAATTGGTACTGCCACATTTACCGCATTTGTCTCGATAAAGACCAACAAACGTGCAGTCTTGGCAAACGTAGCCACTTGCATTACGAAATGTGATACCAGCCACAGCGAAGTCTCCTGATTTTTTCAGCAGAGTTGCTTCTGCTCCCGATACGTTAAACGTACCATCCTTCGAACGGTTGATGACTTTATTGCCAACCTCAACCTGTTGTAATCCTTTATCGCTGCCTACAAGTCTCATGTATTTATTCTCCCTTAAAAAGAGAAGCGGTGCAAGGGTCAGGGGAGGCAAACCCTTGCACCGCATTTCTCCGTGCTAGCTAATTACTTAACTAGCGATTTTGTACCTATCCTTATGAAAGGATGTTGGTGATTGCACCTGACCAAGCCGGAGCGCGGAACGCAAGTGTTCCGTACTGGTAGGTCGAAATGTCCCAAGACAACTGAATCTGTGGCCATTCAAGAACAATCATGTCCTGAACGTTTACCACTTGGACAGTCTCAGAAACACCTGAGTCAGGGAATGGAAGTGTCTTGCTGTGAACCAAAGCAACACCAGCAGGCATGTATGGGTGAGCAACAACGTCAACCATCTTTCCTGTTGATTCGTTCTGAATCGCAGTGACTACTGAACCGATTGTTACGCCATCGCTACCAGTCTGGTAGTTAAGACGGTAACCAGTTGGTGTACCTTCCTGCTGAATTGAAGCTGCCAATGCCTTACGGATTGAAGCAGTTGTCAAAATCATGTCAGGGTCAGCAATTACTGATGAGTAAAGGTTGTAGAACACAGACTGGAAGTCGTTACCCGGTACGCTCTGTGAAAGAGCTCCGTTGAGTGCAACTACGTTTCCTGACAAAGCAGGGTTAGTCAATGTTGATACGTAACCGTCGTAACCAAGTGTGTTTCCTGAGCCGTTGTCAGCAGAAGTCGAAGGCAGAGCAGCGACAGTTGCAAATGTGGCAGGTGTTACACCGTTAGTTAGAACAGTTGTTCCCTTGTAGTAAGTGCCTGAGTAGTTTACGTATGTGTTAACGGCAATAGTTCCAGAAGGCACTCCACCAGTGATTGCAAGTGTGATACCTGAACCTGTTGTGGTAGTTGGTGTTCCTGATGCTGTAATTGCCTGTGACTCTCCTGCTGATGAGGAGAATGTTACGTAAACGGCTGTTGCGGTTCCTGAAGGAAGTCCAGTTGCAGAAGCTGCTGCGTTAGTAGCTGCTGCTGATACACCACTGATGTTGATTACAGAAGCACGTCCGTTGAGCATGTTGCGCTCTTCACCGAGCATGTGAGCCCAGATTGTTGAAGTGTGTGACAACTGGCGAAGGTCTGTGTATCCCTGTCCAGCGAACTGAGCTGTAAGGTCAACTTGGTCAGACACACCCTGGTTTACGTGTGACAAAACAATCTTGTCAGCAGCGTATTCAATCTTGCTTGGGCGGTTAAGCGTTACTGGACCAAACTGAGCAGTTGTGCCAGTTGGGTTGAAGAACGTACTCATGTTTGGTACGCCACCAGTGTTCGAGTTCGTTACACCGAGGATGCGACGGAACTCGTAAGCCTGACCGATTCCACCGATACGGCTTGTGCTGTTACGAAGAATGAACGAGCGAGGAACAAGAAGTGCCAAAGCAGGTTCAAGGTCGTAAGGTACAAGACCTGTTACGCCAGAGTTGCTGTTGTTAAGTGGGTTGGTAAGTGTCCACTCTGAGCCAGCCTTAGTTACATCGCTCACACGGTCAAGTGCAGTAGTGATGTCACCAATTTGGTCAGCAGACATTCCCTTAGTTACGAGGTCACGGATTTCTCCAATGCGCTCCTCAACAGAGGCGCTCTTAACAAGTGAATTACCATTAAATGATACTGTTCCGGTCTTAGCAGCACGGAGTGAGTTTGACTGGCAAACGCTAAGTGCTGATTTGTAAGCTTCGAAACGGTCAAGACGCTGTTCAGCAGGAAGTCCGCCGAACAACTGGTCTAATGATGGGGCTGTAAATGCCATTAGTTTTATCTCCTAGATAAATTAGTTTTGAAGGATTCTCTTGGCGTCGGCTTCCATTTCGGCAGCCTTGTTCAAGTATCCAGCCTTCATTGATGGGTCAACTACTTCGTGAGCAAGCTTGCGGTACCGACCAGCTTCACTTTGTAGTCTTTCAGCGTCAGCAGATTTACTTGCTTGTGCTTGTGTTGCTCGGAGGACAGGTCCACCGGGTGCAGCCATCTCACGCACTTCATCTAACGCAGCCTTCAGGAGGTTTAGCTCCTCTTTTGCTTCTGCTAGTTCAGCCTTTGTTGTGATGGTTTCCTCAAGACCTAAAGCCTTGACGATTTCGTTTCGCAGTTCAGACTTGATTTCGTCTGTTGCGTTATCTGCCGAAGCAGACTTAAGAAGGTCGGCGCTGACGCCAAGTCCAATGTAAGCCATGTAGTCATCTCCTGATGATTCGGTTGTTGTTGTAAATGGTTCTTCTGTTTCATTTTCATCTGCTTCTCCATCCCACCAGCAAAGGAAATAATCCAAAGCGCATAGGAGTTCTGTTATGTCGCAGATTTCATTTTCCTCACCATTAGCCATCTCGTCGAGTTCTGCGTGAATAAGGTTAATAAGCGATTGACGTACTGCGTTTAAGTCATCTGCATTGTGCATAATTTCTTTTGCAACGTCTGCTTCAACAGCTTTCCAGTTTTCAGGAATTAGGTTCTCTTTACCAAGTGCCTTAGCACGCTCAATGATGTGAGATTTAGTTGCTGCCTTGTCCTTTGCACGACCAAAAGACTGAATAGCATTTTTAAGGTCGCCTACGGTTTTAATTGGGTAGCTACCATCGGGAAGTGCCTGACCTTTGTCGGCTAGGTTCTGACGTTGCTTGTCTGAGTAATCTTTTTTCTCGACTTCTGGTTCTACCGCTTTGTCATCTCCATCTTCAACGATGTTAGGGAAGTCGTTGCCGGGTGTGATTACATCAGCAGTTGAATAACCTTCGCCACCGCAAACTTCGCATACTGCGTCAGTCTGTTCTGTGCGACCAGTTCCGTTGCAACCAGCGCAAGGTCGAGAAGCAGGGTATGGGTCTTCACTGTCACGAATTACATGACTTTCGTTGTAATTAACGTCTTGCTGAATCTCTGTACCTTCTTTTGCCATCTGCGTATCAGGGATTAAAGCTTCCATTTCGAGAGTCTTGCTGATTTCGAGTTCGCCATTTACTGCTTTTGCGATTTCGACAGTTGCAGTTGGGTTTGCTGGTCGGTCAACGAGCGACACTTCTACGATTTGACCACCTACGATACGACCATTAGGAGCGTCATCTGACTTAACGATACGTGCGCCCTTAATTCCGATTGAGTAACCCTTAAGGACACCCTTTTCTACCTTCTTCATGGTGTTTGCGTCAACGACTTCCGACTTCAAATACCAGTCATCACCATCAGCGTTAAGTTCGATACCTACTCCGGCTGCGATTGAACTGTGCATTTCACGAACGTTTGCGCCAGTAGCCAACCACTGAGGCATTGCTGTCTTTAGCCAGCTCTCGTCGCAAATCTGCTGGTCAAGGTCAAGGTCGGGTCCAGTTGCCTTGCCATAAACAAACATCGAACCGTCATCGGTTGACTTAAATGTTAAGTCTCCGAAGCCTACGTAGGTAATGTCTTTTGCCATAAAAAAACTCCTCTTGTTAACTTGTTGAGATTACTGCATTTACCGTGCAACGGCAATTTGGGTGTTCAGGTGGAACTGCTTGACTATCGTTTGTTGAGTATGGACCATTCGCTTCAATGTCCAAACAATCAGGACAAGCGTCATCATACGCCACCCATTCCCATTCAGATACACCAAATTGTGAGTATTGGTCAACCGCACCTTCGTTATACGCACGGTTCGTTTCTGTAATAGCAATCATTTCGGCACGAGCAGGGTCGTTAATAAAAGCGTCAATGGTTTTACCAATGGCGGTTGCTGGTAATCCTTGAGCTATACCATCGCCAATTAAATTACCTATACGGTCAACTGTGGTTTTTTTAATACCTGTAATTGTGAGATTTATACCGTTAAGTGTTTTGCGTAGTTTGCCATCGCTAACGAGTGAAGCTGCAATAGGGTCGCCAGGCTTCCAGTTAGCCCAATCGAAACCAATAGCTGCATTTGTAAGCTGGGATACGCCGGTAGCTCCATACTTGTCTAATTGGCGAACAGCATAAGCAGAACCAACAAGACCACCATCCAAAAGCGTATTGGTAATTATCTTTTTTAATGGTCGAATGTCGAACTTGATTTTGCTAAGTACGTCTGCACCAACCTTTTTTTCAGTTGATAATGCCTGTGCAATGGCTGCATCTATGCCAGAAACGCTGTCGGCTATTGCCTTTTGAATCTGCGGTTTGTAATGTTCCTCGATTTTTAGTTTGTGTTCAATTCCGGGTAAGTCAGAAATTGAACGCTTAGTAAGCAAACCTTTTGGGTTATCGCTTATCTGCGCTTTCGTAATACTTAGAGCCCAATCGACAAGATTTTCAGGCATTGGTGAAGTTCCCTTGACAATGAAATAAGCATCGCTATTTAGTTTGTCGGCTAGTTCCTCATTGACGGTGACAAAATCGAAAGCTCTCCATTTACCAGTTTTGGTACGAGACTTAATAAACCTTGCAAATTCAAAAATCTCCTCTGCGTGAACGGACTTTTGTTCTACGACAGCTTCTGTCTGCTTACCTTTATCCCCACTTTGCGAGCTTTGCGGACTTTGGGTTTCTTCGGGCTTTTGGCTTTGTGTCTGCGTACCGACATTAACGTTCTCCTTCATTCCAACCGTTTCACCGGCTGCGTTTTGTTCTAGTAATCCATTGAGAAATTGGACTTGATTTCCAGCGACAATAAACGGTTCGTCTGCTTCTGGCATGTCGTAAAGTGGCATACCTAATTCACCACGAACATCATTCATAGTCATTTGACCTGATTCGAGTGATACCTGATAAGCCTTTGATTTAGTCTCTAAAGCGTTTACGTTGTCGTCATCGTCATCAAATGCAAACGTAATGTTTTTATCTGTGTCAAGGAATCGGCGTGAAAGAGTGTTAATTGTTTCTACGAGGAATGATTCAAGTGGCTTTTGTGAAGTAGTGAGTGCTGACTGAGCTTCGCCTTCACGTTCACCAGCACCGCCCAAGCCTGAGCGAGGGATAATTCCTAATGCCGATGGATTAACACCAAAGATTGTAGCTATACGAAGAATTAGGAAATTGTCGTAGTTTTCTTTGTAACGCTCATCAATGGTTGGAGCGAATACAGGTTTAAAACCTCTCGGCAGTACCTTCATACGGTGGCGTTCTGCGTTGGAACCAGTTATGCGGTCATTAAAAACACGCTCAAATGCAGCCAGTCGAGTTATGTCCATTTCGTCTGAATCGGTTTCCATGAAAGCCATTGGCATAGTTCCATCTTGGTATTCAGATTTCATCCACTGCTGACGTTCTAGGTAAAGCGTTGCGGAAGGTATGGATTCTTCTACGCATGAGTAACCATACGGCGACCATGTCCTGCGGTTGCGCACAAAATAAGCAAGTTGGTCACGCATGTATTCATTGTTTCTGCCGGGAGCATTAAAAAACTCTCCATCACTTTCAGGTGAAGCTTGGTATTCTCCACGAGGAAAACCCCATAAGATTTGCTGATAAGCAGGAGCAGGTGTGGCTGGAACTGCACCACGATTGTCTAAAAGAACCTTAATTGTTGGTGCGTCAATAATTTCAAAGCCAATAATGTTTTTACCTAAGTTGTAACGAGGGTAAACAGGCGTACCGTCAAAGACAAAGTGCTGCCAAAGGAACTCTGTCATCCATTCGGTAAATGAGCGACCTAATTGTGGGTATGGGTTCTCCCAAAACTCACGAAGCTTTACAATGTCCTCGTTATACTTTTCTCGAGCTATACGTGCTGCTTTGGCGTGTGAGCAATTTTGCTCTGCCATAATTTGGTTAATAGTTGAATCCTCTACCGAAAACGACCATTCAAGGCGAGTAATTTCAGCAATCTTAATTTCTATACAACGGTGAATGATGTCAATCTGGTCAGCCATTGAACGAAGAACGCTCCAAGGTGCTGTGCGCTGATTTAAGTCAAGGTTCCAAGCGACAGGGTATTCCCATAGGCGAGGTAAAGCACGACCAGAATCATCGAATACAGGGTCTAAAGGAGCAGGTAGGAACGGTGCTGATGGTCCAAGTTGTGAACCGAAGTCGTAAGAGTAACGAGGCAGTGGGTTTGCTTGTGTGCCGGGTGTCTGCAACAATCCTTGCCCACCGCTTCCGGGAGACTGAACCATTTGCGAAGGCATGGCAGCAGAAGTGGTTGCGTAACCAGTACCGCCGTATGGTGTATTCCCCATGTTATTGCCAGTTGCCTTTTGTAGTTCTGCAACGATTTGCGTAACGAGAGTTTCGTTTTTTTTCTTACGGCTGAATAGCGCCACGTTTCTCCTCGGTTAGCTGTTGTTTATTGTAGTGGTTGTCCACAGCCTGAGCAATGCGTACTGTCAATAGCGTTCGGAAGGTCACAATGCGGACAAGGTGGAGCCATCGAAGCGAAGAAGGCATCGGAGTATCCACCGCCACCAATACCTAATTGTGCGAGACCATGAACGAGTGCATCTAATCGGTCAGGTGAAAAGTCTGACTGGTCAGCAACCCAGCCGGTCATTTGTTCTTCCAGTTGAGGGAAAACGCCAACGTGAGATACACGACCTTGTTCGTATAAAGCACTAATTGGTTCTGCTCGTAATGTTTTGCCTCGTTTAGCGACAATGCCTCGGTACGGAATGTTTGGTCGGTACTGCCTAATGATGGTTTCAATCATGTCGCCACCCATGTTTGTTTCACCAACGATACGACTGGCTTGAAATTCGTCATAAGCTTCAATGGCTCGTTTAGCCCAACCGTCAGGCGATAAGCGACAACTTCGGTCAGCTAATACGTACCCACGCCCATCTATGCCTCTACCTACTACGACTATGCCTGTTTCGTCTGAGTTTTCATTGTTGGTTGCAGCAGGGTCAACCGCTACGACAACACGGCTCATTTCAGGTGGTGTGTTGATTCGTGTGTTTTCAATTAAATCTAAAGTCCATAATGCTCCGGGAGTGTCCTCTAAGATTTCCGCATAAAGCTCTTGCCTACCTAAACGAGTGCCTTCATAACGATTACGCAACTGTTGTAGAGCAGAGGGAGCAAGGTTTTTGGCATTATCGAACGTAGAACCTCGAACTAAAGCGACAGAACCATCGGTACGAGCAATTAATTCTTTTATGACCCTTTTAGGTTGAGGTGTGGTTGTAATAACGGTTTGTGGATGTTCACCAAGTCGAAGCGTAAATTGCAACTGTTCGTATGTCTCAGGGTAACGCCATGCAGCCAATTCGTCACACCAAGCTCCATGAAACTGTGGACCACGTAAGCGGTCTGGTTCGTCTGCTGAAAACATCTTTATTAATGAACCGTTAGTCAAACGAATTTCACCCATAGAACGGTTGTAATGCTTTAAGGTTTTATACCGTCTAAGGATGGCTACAAGACCTGATTCACCCTCGGCACAGGTATCTCTAACGTCACCAAAGGTTGCAGCAACGACAGCCCAACGAGTATTTGGTTGACGAGTTGCTTGCCAAGCTATCCATTCGGCAGCAGTTCTAGTCTTACCAGCACCACGCCCAGCTAAATAAAGATAAACAGACCAGTCACCATCACTCGGAATCTGCTCCGGTCTCGCCAGTTGATTCTCCCAAAGGTAACGGCTGGTTGCTATTGCTAGCAAGGATTGCTCTGATTCTTGCGAGTTCTCCGTCGATAGTATTTGTGTCATAAACTATTGCCTCCAACTGCATACGAGCTGGCGCATACAATCCCTGATACTTAGCACGATGCTCCATTATTTTTAAGACCCTGTCCAAAGCATGATAGTCACCATCTAAGGCTTTAGGCCAATAAACACGCTGTAATCGGTCAAGGCGGTCTAGTTCACCTGCCCTAGCTTCATCAGCACCAGCGTCATTAAGTGTTCGCTTTAATGCCCTACCGTAAGCAAGGTAAGCACCCTGAGCTGTGGCATAACCAGTCGCTTTTGCTATGTCTTCATAGGTAACACCAGCACGGCGAAGTTCAAGCACTCTGCGCTCTTTATCTATTAGCTCCGGGTCAGGATTTCTATTGCTCATGTATCTATCGTATCTACGTTAATGGTCGTGTTGATAGCCAACCCAAGCGTCAGTAACGATTGTGGTTAAATCTGACTCCATAGGAACCCAATCAAGTAGGTCTTTTGCTTTGGTTATGTCAGCCACCAATGAATCGGGGTCGCCTTTTCTGCGGTTGCCAAACTCCACTCGAAAATTGATACCAGTCACTTCTTTGACTTTTCCCATTATCTGAAAGTTGGAAATTCCTACTCCTGACCCTAAGTTCACTTCGATACTTTTTTGCGTATCTAAAGCTTCAAGTGCCAATACGTGCGCTCTGGCTAAATCATTGACATGGACATAATCACGAACACAGGTACCGTCTGGCGTGTTGTAGTTGGAACCAAAAATGCGAAATGTCTCGTTATTAACAGCAGCCTCAAAGGCTCTAGGGATTATGTGGGTTTCAGGTTTATGAGCTTCGGCGAACTCTCCCAAACAACCGGCAGCATTAAAATACCTTAAAGCGGCGTATTTAAGTGAAGTATGAGAACTAATAGAACTAAGTGCCTGTTCGACCATAAGTTTGCTTAAACCGTACGGACTGCTTGGTAACTTTATGTACGTTTCGGCAATAGGTTCATTTGAGCTGGCGTAAATAGCAGCCGAGGAAGAAAACACAAACTTATTTACTCCTACTCCCATCAGGTAATTTACTAACGTTAGGGTTTCAGCCACATTATTTTGGTAATACTGCTCCGGCACCATAAACGAATCGGATACCGCAATAGAACCAGCGAAATGAATACAAGCGTCAATCTCAGGGATTTGCTTTAATGTTTCCAAATCGCCACAGTTACCTACAATGTAGGCTCCACCCGGTACTAATCGTTTGCCTGTGTAGAAATTATCCAAACCAACAACGGAATGACCTTTGGCTACTAAATGCTGAACGGTAGTAGAACCAATAAAACCAGCAGCTCCGGTAACTAATACCCTCATTGTTTTACGTATCGCTCGTTAATGATTTTAGGTGCAGCAAAATTGGATTTAATCCTGTGATGTAAACGTGGGTTGCTTGGACCCATTGACTGAATACTGACGCACGATGGTGCCATCATTACGGTATACATGGATTTTAGGTACGTTCCTGATTCTTTATACAGTTCGGTCATTCCACCCGCATTTGACTGTGTTTGCGTTTGGTCAAGCATTACCAGATAAGTCGTAAAGAAAACTTGTCCTCGAATACCGCCAAGAACATAAGCATTTACATCTTCGTTGATACGCCCTAAAAAATTAACTGGTCGGTCAGTTCTAAGAAACCATGAATTCATTGTTTTACGAAGCAAAACTTTATTTACTGCGTTAGAGCCAATACCGCCAATTAAATCCCCACCTTGTGCAAACGCTACTGATTCGGCATTTGTGTCCTCTAAAAAGTTCAACATTGCATCAAAGATTTTATTTAGGTCTTTTACTTGTTTTTGACCGAGGGTATCGCCGTCTATAAAACGAAACCGAAAAGCGTGGTAGTCGTCATCTAATTGCAAGAAGTAATCGAGACCCAAATCCTTAGCTATACCGTAGGAAGCATTACGAGCATAAACAATCGCTCGTCTGTCATTTTGTGTATCGGCTGTATCGAATGTAAGAGAAATTGCCAATTTGTCAAACATGATTACATTTTCTTTGCCGAACTTAGCTATGTATTCATCAGCCGTAGCGTCTTCATTGTCAATAACAAAATAAATACGCCCTGTGTAGCCACAATTGCGTAAAAGGTTGTAGGTATAGACCCTGTCAGGTCTGCCGTGCGTCAAAATTAGACAAGCAAACTTTTTCTTATTCCTCATCATCGCCTTCTGTCATAATTTCACCCAAACGTTCTGACAATTTAACGTAACCGTTTTTCATGGCATCTTCAAAATCTATGATGATTAGCACGGATTCAATCATTAACTGTTGGATTTCTTTTGTTTGGTGAGGAAAAAACTCAGCAATTTTTCGGTAATCAAATACCGTGTGCCTTTGTGCAGCCAACTTCAAAAACTCTTTAACGTCATTTGGTGCATTAGACGATTCGACATTTTTAATCAAACGAGCTGTTTTTGTATCATCAAACAGTTCTAAAACTTCTGGTTCCTCTCCTACGATTTCGTATTGAGGCACGTTAATTTTGCCACTATAAGCCGAGGCATCGTTAGGATTGTTGGTTGGGTCATTCAAATTATTGGCAGCCAAAAACGATAAAAGGTCATCAAGGTCATCCAATTCGTAACCGGTACCTTCAAGGCTTTCTTCGCTGGAAGCCAGTGATTTAAGCAAACTTGCAAGAGCTTCGTTGTCATTGGTAGCAAGTTCAGTTGTTCGGTTATCCATTAGCAGAATACGTAAAGCTTGTTCGTCGCTAACATCAACCAAAGTTACCGCTATGTCAGACCAGCCTAAAGATTTGGCAGCTTTCCAAGTGTGATTACCAGCAAGAATACGATTTGTTGATTTTTGTACCACAATCGGCTTGTATTGACCGTGAATACGTAAGCTTTCAGAAATTGCGCCTACATCACCTTGCCGAACATTTTGTGGGTGCGGTTCTAAGTGGTCAATTTTAACTTGGTTTATTTGTAACATTTCCCCTGCCTTTGGTTTTATTTCCAATTTTTAATTGCTTTGTAATACATTACGAGATACAAGACGCTGTAAGCAATAAAGCCGTATTGGTGCGTACACACGGCATACACACACCATACACATTCGTTGATTGACAAAATAAACCAACCTCTGACTTTTTTCTCACCTACAAAAAATAAACCAGTTGAACCTATGGCAGCCAGTACCCATGACCACATCAGTGTTGTAATTCCAAAACCGTAAAAGGAGAACGTACCCCTGTAAAGTGCGCCTCAGTAGCCATAAGAGCGTTTAGGACACTTTTTTTATCAATGTGGTCTGTGTATAAGGCGCCTAAAGCAACTGCTGTACCAGAGCCTATGGCTGCGTAGGCTCCATCTTTATCGGCTCTAGCTTCGGTAATGGACTTTTCATCATCTACCTCATAAACCTTGCCGTTTTCAATAAAGAGTAGCGACCATTCTTTTGTGTCAGATGGAAACTGATTAACAAATTGCTCAACGCTTGGATTTGCCATACGTTCCAAAGACTTAAAAGCTAAATACCCTGCTCGCCAATTACCGGCAAACCCAACAAGTAAATCGCCTATTTGTCTGACTTTAAGCGTAGCGACAGAAGCGTACAATCCGTCATCATCAACGGAAATTGAATCAGCTCCCATGTAGGAACCGCTTTCGGTGGCTAGGGCAACAACGACTGTCATGTTTCCATGTTACCGTTTAACGGTCATTTGTGTAAATTCCCACAAATACACCAGTTTTATCGGTTTATGAACCAGCCGAACAAGTATCCCCAACAAAAAACCATTGCTAATAGCCAGTTCATTAGTTATGAAAATCCACTAAAACGAGTATGTCGTCAGGGTCAAGGCTTTGTATGTATTTCCTAAATTCCCTTTCCCAAACTTCATTATTGATTTCTCCGTTTTCATCATCCCAACGGTCTATCCAATTATTTTCTTTAGTAATCCAACCATAGGTGGCTACATTTCTAAATTGTTTAATGTATTCGTCTCGAGTGTAATTTTCTCGGTCTATGAATTTACTGTCACCGTCATAAGCTTTTCCAGCTTTAGTGATTTGTTCGGCAACCATACCTTCCCAGTCAATTTCGCTAACCCATGTACCGTTGGTTTTTTCACCGGATTTAGTTCTCCAGTAACCATCCCAACGACCACCGATTGCATACCAATCCCACCACCTGCCTTCATGTTCAGGTAATACCTCAGCAATCCACGCATCTGTATTTTCACCGGCTGGAACTGTTACTGCTATTGCGTAATGCATTGTCACTCTCCTTTTATTCTTAGAACTCTTGCGCCTTTACGTGGTTTAACAAACTTTGCATACAATTCAGGGTTGGCTTCTTTAAACGCTTTACTGTCAAAAGCTTCCCCATCTTTGTTTGCTTTATACGTAAAGATTGTTGCACCGTTGTATTCCATAGCTTCACCTTCGCCAATGGCAATTTGTAAATGCGCTCGTAATTCTTTAAGCCTGCCTTCAACTTCATCTAGTTCGGCTTTGGTTTTAACGTATTGCGTATAAGTTTCCATAATGAAATCGCTGGCTTGTACCGTTATGCCTTCTTTGTGTTTAGGGTACATTTTGCCTAGCGTTTCCAATGTGTTTTCGTTACCGTCAGGGTCGGGTGAAGTATTGGTTTTTATTAGTTCCCAAAATGCTGACTCTCGTTTCATACAATCAAACCGTTCTTCATCTCCGTATAAACGACCACGAACGACTAATCCTTCACCAGCCACCAACGCAGCAAATACAACTGTTTCAATTCCAGTTACACAGGAATAATGCAAACCTTGTAGCTCATAATTTCGAGGTATGAATTCATCCTCCCAGCCCCTAGCGTTGCCTTTGCCTACAATGCCTGTTGTTTTGATTTCCAAAATGTTTATAATGCCTTCAGGTTCGACTTCGTTGTAATACTTGGTAACTTTTCCTGCTGGGAATTGTTTTGACGGTTCGACTATTAAAAAGTCAAGGTTCGCCAACATAAATGGGTGACTTTTGCTCTTCAACATCATTGGCCAAGAAACGACTGCTGCATCGTATTCTCTTGCAAATTTTTCCGCTACTACCGATTCGAGCAAATTACCCCATTCCATAGCTTCGTTGGAACTTGTCGAACGTTCTACTGCGCCAGTTTTTTCAGCCCACAATGAATAACGACTTGTATAGCGTGAAACTCCAAAAATTGCAGAGCAATCACTTCCACCTAATCCGGTGCTACGCAAATCCAGCCATTCATTGCGTGACATTAAATCTGTATTGCCTATCACTTCGCACAACATTTTTTCTCCTCTGTTTCGTTAATTACTTTTTAACAGGTACCTGTAACATCAACGACCATCTTCAAAAGGTTTATTATTTTCAGCTTCCCAAACAATTTCATCTCTGCGTTTTTTCTCTCTGTAAATAGTTAAAGCAATTACTGAATAAACAGCCATGTCAATAAGACTGTCTTCAATGCCTTCATTGCGGAGAGTTGAGCCTTTGGCTGCCGATTGTAATCTGCGCATTTTGTCATTAGCTCTAATTAAAGCCCCAACCCATCCTTCAACTCCAAAATCTTCACTTGCTCTTACATTGGCAAAAGGGTCTTCCTTGCGCCCATAATCAGAACGCTTGCGGTCATGCAGTTCCTTCATTTCGGCTAATACTTGTTCAAATTCGTTCATTGGTATCTCCCTTTAATTAATAATTGCAAACCTATAAATTCAGTATAAACCGGAGGAATACTTTGATTGAGTGCTGCAATACTCATCCAGTTAATTCTCATAAGTTCTGCCCTAACTGCTTTTGAAGGTGTGTATCCACCGTGTCTGATGTTTTCTGCATGAAAGCGGTCTGTTGACCCCCCCCCATAAACCCCACCCACTTTGTAACCTTTAGCTTTGTAAAAAGCGCAGCGACATGGAAATCCTTCAATAGGTAAATTGCTTTCAAATTGCCTGTGACGTTTTAGAACCAACGGTGTGCCATCCGTATCTGTTGCTGTTAAACCAAATGATGCCCCACACAAAATAATAGAACCAGGCATTTCTGCACCAATTACGTTTTCAATAACGTAAGGCAAACCGCTAGCTTGCAGACGGTTTCTAGTAGGCATAAGCAAGTCTGGGTGTTGTTTGCCGTGTGTGTGCTTTGTAATTGAGTAAGCCTGACAAGGTGGACTGGCGTGAACAAAATCAAAACCATCAAGAGGGTACGTCATAGCGTCTGCTTTATGAAATTCAAAGGGATAACTACGTTGATTATTTATGTCAACGCCCACTACTTCGAACCCTGCGTTGTGGTAACCCATCGAAGCACCACCAGCACCACAAAATAAATCAAGTATTCGTGGTTTTTTCATTTTTCCCCTTACCATCCGTGACCACAACCATTTTGGTCGGGTACATAATTTGCGTATCCGTGTGTTTCTTGAATCTTTATTGCTATTGCCACTTGTTCTGCTGGTGTGGCTGCGTACTCCGCACCGTAAATCCATCCTCCATAATGCATCCAATTTGTTTCTAAAATGCCTAGACCACCAGAATAAATAGCTCCCCTAGTGTGCCAGTTGCCACCTGTTTCGCAGATGTTGACCTTCGCCCACTTCGCCATGATTGCTGGCGGTATGACTGGTTCTGGTGGTACGTACCTATTTGTTTTTACGGTATCTACCGTATGTCGCTGAATAGTGACGTTATCCACGTTGGCATCTGCTGGTAATGAAAATACAAAAGTTAAAGCAATTATGAAAAAAAGTAAGTATTTTTTCAAGGTTTTCCAATGTTCGCCGTTTCACTGCGGAAGTCTTTAACTGCGAGTTCCGGTAGTGCTGTCTTGGTTTCTGGTAGTAAATACACCTGCCAGTTCAGGTTCTTGCTCCATTAGCAATCTTGAATAGTACGCAGCATAGCTGTTATTCATCTTAAACCCTGAAAGGTCTGTTGTTCTTTCGTACCATTGCCAGCGCATTTGTTCAAAAAGCATTTGAATACCTATTTTTTTATGCCCTTTAGCTACAAGAATACGAGCTAACCGACGTAATTCTGAATACACTTTTGGGTTTGCTAAATGAAAAGCGTTGAATCGGTCTTGCAATGTGGCTGATTTATCAACATTTATGTCAAACATTTCAAAAAGTGTGGTCATTCCTCCTCCTTTTCGTAGGTTTCATTAGGTTCAGCCTCACTATTTTCTGACCATTTATTAGTTGTTACATCCCAGCAATACAAAACACCATCTTCGCTGTGTATGTATTGACCCGAAACATCTTCGTATGAAATTGGTTGGTCACAATGAATACAATTTCCTCTTGGTTCACGCATTAGCCATCTCCCCTAAATAATTAGCTATGAATTTTTTTGCTTGTTTAATGTGTTTGAATTGTTGAAATTCACTTAAATCTTGGACTTCTCCATTTTCATCTATGAGATGAACGCTATACATTCTGCGTGTATCTTCATCAAACTGTTCGCTTGTTATAAAAATGTTTTGATGTTCACCATAAAGCGTTGGAGCTACAACGGAATTAAAAAACCGCATTGCGCCTTCACTAAAATAGAATTGACCTGCTTCAAAATTGTGGTCAATAATTTCCTGAATGTTGTTATAGGTTCTCATTTTGCCTCCTTTGGCCAATAGTAGTCAAGGTTGTTTGGTACATCGTTAAAGTATTGCGAATAATGTTCCGGTAATTTTCGTAACAAATTGCTTTGGTGTGATTTATGTATGACAGGATTGCCCAACCAATAAGGTGTAAATCCTTTACGTGGGTAGTTATCAAGTAAAGCTTCTGATTTTTCAAAGCACGTATCTTTGTAACCTCTATTAACCCATTCATTGCAAATTGCTTTTTGATAATCAAGCAATGCAAATTCATAGTTACGCCACATTTTCACTGCTGGGTGATTACGCCAACCGTAATTAGGTGTAACTAAAGCCTTTAGAACTTGCAAAGTTTCTACACGTTGTTTGCCTAATCGTTGCCTGTCTAAAACTGAAGCAGTTTTTACAAAATCTTCATACGGTAAAAATGTCTGCATTAGTTAACCTGCTTAATTAATGATGAACAAATACCCATACATTTTCCGTTTTGTTCTGCAACAATTTCGTCTATAAAATCTTTGCTCCATTGATTTGCAACATAAACTACATTTGATTCTTCAATTTCAGAAGTTAAGCCACCGTTTTTGATGTGAGTTAAAATTAAACAATTTTTTGAGCAATACAATTCGCATTGACTTATACCGTCGTAAACGAGTGTTAATTCTTTGAACATCGCATACCATTCTGCCGATACGGTTTCTGGTGTACGTGCAATTTCACGCATTGCATCTTTTAATGATTCTTGATTTATTTGGTAATTGGTCATCTTTACTGCCTCCATGTATTGGTACTGGACTTCCCGCTACCTCTCCACTATACCAACAGGTTGTCCGCTTGACGGACACATTGTCATCTTTTTAAGATTTTTATGATTTCATCCCAATCCGAAGGTCGCCATACATAAACCTCGCAACCAACGATTTGTAGCTCTTGAATTGTCATGTCTTGTGCCGGTGAGGTTTTGCCTTTTTCCCTTTTTAATTCCGCCCAAACAATTCTTTTTTGTTTTACGTGCCACATCGTCAGATCTGGATACCCGGCAAGGGTGGCACGCCTTGAATCGGGTATTGCATAGACTTTCCAACCATTCAAACGAGCAAGCGTACAAACTCGTTCTTGGAAGTCTTTTTCAAGTTCTAATGATTTAAGTTGTTCCCCTGACAACAGGCTAAAAACTTTCGTCATTAGATAAATAACCAACAACCCCAAATTGCCAAGCTCGTCTAGCTCTGCTTGCTGCAAGCATTTCCGCTTCTCCTGCCCATGCATGTACGACGTAACCGTGTTCTAACGCCCATGCCGGATTGTCTGTAATAAACCTATGGCAATTTCTACACAATGCAAGACAGTTGTTTACGTCGGTAATCGAACCGCCTCTTGCTCTGGTTTTAATTTCATGAACGTCAGTAGCGTGATACGAACAAATTGGTTCCACGTTAGCTTCACACCTAGATGAACGAGAAAAAACCGCCATACGAGTTTGATTTCTTTCGGAAGTTAAAGCTTTACGTTTTTTTGAAACTGGATTTATTCTTGACCGTTTCACGTCAAACCATCAGGTATCTCGGCAGAAGGCCATTTATCCGTTTTTTCAAAGATGTGTACGGCTGAATTAAGGCACCGTTTGCAAAAGTGAGGGTGAGCCCCCCAATAGGATTCCCAACGCCGTACAACCCAAACTCCGCACCCATCGCAGACACCGGGCAGTAAGGTTCGGAACTCGTCAAAATGGTCTTCAATGTTGTGTAACAAAAATTGGTCTGGAGAAGGAATAATTGTAAGTTCATTCCATCCTCTCCTCCAATAAATGGAACGGTCAGTTTCTTGTAGTTCTTGAATAATCTCAACAAGCTCAGGTAGGGGTGCGTCTGGTGAATCCTCTTGTTTGAATGTTCCAACACCTTTTGCCATTCCTCCACGATAACTGATTACCGAGACCGAGGAGAACGCAGGGTTTTTCTTATCTCCGCAAGTGCTGCAATTCGGACTTCATCTGTAAATGTTGCTTCCTCTTTTTTATAATTAAGGTTCTTTATAGTTAGGGGTACCTGCATGTCCTCCCAAACTGTCTTAGATGTCCGCCCAACAGTTCCAAATGTCCGCCCAAAACCTTCTTTTGGTGGTGTAAATGCGTACACGGTACAACGACCTTTTCCTGCTGGTCTGACTACTCGGATGATGCCTAACTCGACTAATTCTTTTAGACATCTACGAACGTGGCGGACACTTAGTCCGGTCTTATTTGCTAAAAAATCTTGTGAGGGTCTAGCTTCTTGCCCATCATCATGTGCGTGGTCGGCTAACGCAATAGCTACATACTTAACACTTGGTTGTAACTCCAACCGCCAAATGTAATTCTGAACGAAAATACTCATTGTCACCCATCTTGTCAATCACTAGAAAATCTCAACTTACTATCGGAACGGTTAATAACGATACCTTTGGCTTGGCGTATCTCCCGACGCTCCTTTGCCGTAGTACCAGCCCAGTATCCATAGCCTTCATACTTCAACGCATAATCAAGGCATTGTTGATTTACTGGACATTGTTGACATAATGCAATAACGAATTCAGGGATAGGTAGCCTATCTCCTTCTTCATGAGCATAGAAGTGCTTTTTATCCGTCTTTCGGCAACTTGCTCTATTACGCCAATCGTCATTGTCCACTCGCTACTTTTTAGCTCTCCTAGTTGCTCTATTTATCGAAGTTACTTTTTCATCTGCTTGTTGGGCAATTATGTCTTCAATAATGGCGTATGCCTCCAATAAAGCTACTTGCACAAGTTGTTGGCGTGTCAAGTTATTAAGAGTTGTAGCAAGGTTCCCACCGTAAATCTGATGAGCTTCTTCTGCGGAAATTTCAGCGTCACCTCTCCTAACGAGCAAGGCATCCATAACAGCATTTACCGTATCTCCCCAAATCTCTTTCGGCATTAGAACGCATACTCCTGTGTAGCTGGTAAACCGTTACTAATACTTGCTGCATTACGAGTAACCGTTACATGTGCAGAACTAAGACTTGCGCCAATGTCATCTGCCACGATTTCTACAACTGAACGTTTTTCACCCTTATCAGTTTCCCATTCACGTTGTTCTAGTCGCCCAGTAACAATAACTTTTGTACCTTTTGGAATAGAAGTCGAAATGTTTTCAGCAATTTTTCCGTAAGCGATTACGTTAAAAAAACTCACTCGTTCTTCCCATTCTTGTGTTTTCTTATTCTGCCATCGGCGATTTACTGCCACGCTGAGCTTGACCGAAGCCATCCCACTATTTAAGAAAACCAACTCCGGGTCTCTTGTTGTATTTCCACTAATCGTAATGCTACTGCTCATCGGTTTCCCCTTTTTTGTATGTGTATTCCATTATTGCTTTACGACAAAACTGATTTAATGTTAGCTCCTCACGCTGAGACGCTTGCAATAAATCGTCATAAATCTCGTCTGGTATTAAAAGTTCAAACATCTGCATTGCTCAACGCCTTTATTAGTAGGTCAATTTCGTCTGGTAATACATCGTTATAGCCCAACACTTCACGGTCTAAGACTGCTTCCATGAATTCTTTACGCTCCATAGGATTTTCAGGGAACTTAACCGAAAGACTTTCACGCAAAATTGTTTGTTTAGGTGTTAGCTCTGAAACGTTTGTGCCTCTTTGAACTTTTGCCATTTCTTGTTTTGACGGTCTTTGGATTTTTCCGTTTCGCATAGTCGCCATTCCTAAGTTTGCACAAGCTCTGCCAATCGCCGAAGTTTCTGCGTTTTCGAGTGGACTGGTAACGTTAGCCCCTTGTGGTGAAAATGACTCCTCTGCCAGACCAGAAGCCAACAAAACTTCTCCATCGTATAAATGAGCTTGCACAATAAATTGCGTTTGTTTTTCTATGTTGGTATTTACATTCAATAGTTCGGTTAAAACTTTGCCTGCTGGATACTTTTCATAAAACAAAGTAATTCGTTCTGCCACATCTACATAATCGTCAAGATTAAATCTTGCCATTTTTATTCCTCTCCTTTAAGTGTTTTTTTCAACTGTGCTAACGAAGCGTCAATTTTGTCAAAATGCATTTTCATAATTACATCAAACTCATCAAACATTTCTTGTAGTGATTCATCAGTTGTTCCATCCATCTTTACCTCTCCTTTTTATTTTCTAATTGATTACACCAATCCCCTACTGCTGTTCTGCCAACTGGTGTACCGCTAGCAGAAAGCTCTGAAGCAATAGTGCGATAAGACTTGCCATCTTTTCGAGCTTGCTTTAGAAATTGTTTGAGCTGACCTTTCAGTTCAAGATTTTTCAAATCATACAGATGTGACTTCATTTGCTCCCCTATTTATAAAATACATTCTAATTCGTATAGCCAAACGCCTGTATTCTGCTGCTGCCTCAAATTCACCCTCATCTGTTGCAGCGTGTTGACATTCGACCAATGAACTTAAGATTAAAAACAAATCGTCATTAGATAAGTTGATTTGCATCATTTTCTCCCATCACTTTGAAATAGTCAATACTAAATTCCTTAAAATCGCCAATAGCTTGGTCAATGGTTTCGTACTGATGTTCCCATTCACCCACTCGTACCGCATTGCTAAATACATCAACGGTCATTAAATAAAAGTCGTTGTAATCATCTTCAGAAATTGCAGGCGTAATAGCACCGCTAATTATGAATTCATTATTAAACACGTTTATGTACGCACCGTTTAATTCAGAGTATTCCCATTTCCTAATGTTGAAATCAAGCATTGTCATTTTCCTCTCTCATGTGTTTCATTAGCATTTCTAAATCATTTTCTGTCAATAAATCTTTTTGAAACTCTTTATTAAAGCCTTCAAGAAGAACCTCAATAATCGTAAGTGAACTTTCGATTGTGTAAAGGTCATCTGATTCGACACAATGACGAAGTAACTCTACGTATTTGTTCATAAGGTTGAGGCGTTCGTGTTGGTCGACTTTATTCATCAAAAGCTCCATTCGCCCATGCGTAAACAAACCACGCTCCTAATCCCATCCCAATTAGAAAAAATGCCACTTCTCTCATTGTGCGCCTACTTCACCAAATAATTCAGGACGTTCTGCAAATAGTTTTTCGTCAATTTGCGTTTTAATTTGATTGAGTTTCCAATCTGCATTTACATCTCGCCAACCTTCTTTGCGAAGAAATTGACTAAGTATGTAAGCTTCTGAATCGCTAAGTGTAATTTTGATTTCCATTAGCGCACTACCTTTAATGAGTAGGAACTGTTGTTAGCAACTAAATTAAATACTTCTGTAATGCTGGTGTATAGACCAAGGTCTGTTTCGATACCGTTGAACTTCTTAAGTGTTACAAACCAACCGTTTTCGCCAGCGTAAGCTGTGAAAATAAAATCTGTTGTGTTTTTCTTGGTTGCTGTTGCCATCTTGATACTCTCCTTGTACGGCTACTGGACTTCGCCCTACATGAATAACTATACCAACAATGTGTCCGCTCAACGGACAATTTGCAAAGATTTTGAAAAGTTTTTGAGCATAGAAAAACCCCCTGCCTTGAAGTGACGGAAAAGGCAGGGGGTTTCTCATGGAGGTAAGCAAGATGGGTGCTTACAAGTAAAACCTTATCATGTTCGCTTTTTGTCTATGCTCAACGCTTCAAAAAGCTGTGCTGGTGTAACCGTGTAAATGTCAGCCCAGTTATGTAGGTAACCGCCAAATCGTAAGGATTCAGCCACCAAAGACGAACAAATCCAAGTGTTGTCTCTTCTGAAAGCAGGAAACCAATTTGGAGTCAAAATGTCAAAGAAAATAGACAAAATGGACAAAAAGGAATACCTGTGTCCTACTTGCAAACTAATAAATTCAAGGGTTTTTTTAGAAGACACCGTGACCGGTGGTTTAACAATTAAACATTCGCCAATGGTGCTAAGTCTTTTGTCATTGGTAACACCGGTTGGTTCCGCTTGGGTGACGTAGGCAACGCCGTTATGCACATGGCTCACGATAGCTACATGATTCCATTTTGAACCACGTCTCCAACGAAGTCTCTCCCCTAGTCGTATAGCTCTCCCCATAATGCCATTTGACCGTGCAAAAACAATGTCACCTACGTCAGGTACCACCATGCTTTTAGGCTTTCGGTGGTGTTTTTTCGTTACCAATGGGAAACGGTATTGCTGCCTTTGTAGCGGTCTCATCTGTCGCCTTTACTGGTAGGCAACCAAGTAGCCATGAAGCCTTTGGGTATTTCTCTTCAAGAAAACGTACTGCTGTGTAATAGGCGGTGGTTGCTAATGGGGTTAGGTACATCAAGTCATTAGCAGGCAGTGTCATCCACTCTTTTGTAATCCATGCAACGGCTGCACCAATAATTGCTGGTACGGCAGTTCGGCAGATGTTTCTATCCATGTTGTTCATGCTGCTATCCTCCTCGGACATTTATGATTGCTAGCTTCCAAAACTTTGGTCGGTAGCTTGTTAAATTGTATCCTGCTCATCTCGCCTTTGTGTAAATTGACGATTGTTCCGCATTGTTCGCATTTGTAGATTAGTTCCATAGGATTTTCAACCCTAGCAAATACAAAAATCCCCAACCAATCTCACGACTGTTTAGGGATTTCTGAGCGCAAATTTCGAGTAAGAAATGATTTGCGTTACAAAATTAGCAGGTCAGACCAGCCACGTATGCCAACTCCTGCTCCTACGCACATAGTTACCATTCCAGCAGGTGCGCTTGAACCGCTTGTAGAAGTAAACCATTTAGAACCACCATCCATAGCTGGCACTTGAAGCACTGTTCTGCCTGTTCCTTCGCTTAATACAAAATGATGAAAATGACCGCAACAGAGTATTTCGGCATCAGCAACTTCGGTTCGACCTAGAGCTTGACCTTTCCACCAAGTTTCCATTTTTGCTTGTGAATTAGTACCACTACGGAACTGATGACCGTGCGCAAACGAAACTGGTATGCCTTTCAAATCCAAAGTCATTGTTAAATCGTCAGAGTTAATAGCACCAGTAGGAATACTTACATTTTTATAGCGTTCTGGATTAACAGAAATAATTTCAGCGACAGTTTCAAATGTTGCAAAATCTCTGTTGTCCAACCAATCTGTATAAGCTTTACCGTTTTTGCGATTTTCACCGTGATTTCCCGGAACTCCCATAGCAATAATTTTTGCACCTACATCTACAAAAGAATCAATCGCATACATAACTAAACGACGAGCAATTTTGTCTTGCTCTCGGTCAGTCAGATCTGTTTGAAAAGTTTGCATTGCGTAGAAGCCATCACAGGATTCCACCAAGTCACCTAAACCAATTAAATACACATCCGAGACACCACGTTTACATTTTTGAAGTTCCAAATAACGATGCACGGCTTTGTCAATGGCGTCAACAATACGTTTCGTTGTTGCCTCTGAACCACCATTTTCGGATTTGCCTAACTGCCAATCACTAAGCAATACAAGGAAAGCAGAGTTTCCAATTTTAGTAATTTCTTGTGATGGTTTTTTCTTTTCTATAAGTTTGCAAAGTTGTTCAACGTCAGCTCTATCAACCGTTGTTTCTCTAGGTTTGATGGTCGCCCTGTAATACTTCATGCGGACAAGTTCACCGTTACGTGAAGAGTCCCAAGCTCTTATTTGTAATGAGCCATCAACGACCATTGTTCGGCTTGGGTCTAATCCCCAATCAGCAATCAGTTCAGCCCAAACGGATTCGTCAGGTTCAGTATCTAACTGCGCGGTAATTGTTCCGTCTTTACCATTCCAAGATAACGATGGTTCCCAACCCGTTGGGTGGGTTTCTTTGTGTCTTGGCTTTCGCTCAAAATCAGAAAGGTCAGCCATTGCATCCGCACCGAGAGTATCGGTGATTGCGAACAGAATCGACACTAATTTTTATTCCACGATTGTTAAGAAACTTATTTATTGAAGTGTTGGTTATTTCTTCTTCCAACAATGCTGCTTCAATTTTTTCAACATCTTTTGATTCCAAAGTGGCGATTGCTCTACCTACAATGCACCTTTTTTTGTTGTCTACATAAAACTCTGATAAGTCAATTTCAGACATTCATTGCTCCTTTGCACTACCTCCATTAAAAAGTGTAGCAAATGACCGTTGAGAAGTCAATAATTTGTGTGTATAAGTTGTGTGTATAGCTTGTTGTGTTACGCCACAGAAGCTACGGAAACGATAACCGTTCCCTCGGCAACAACAGAAGTATTTGTTTCATCTTCTCCTGAGCCGTTAGGTTGACCCGACCATTGCCAAGTCCAAGTACCTGCATTACCAGCAGTTTGAATGTCCGCTTGAAAATAACCAACATCCGTATTAACGATTGTGTTGCTTGGGTCACCAGTTGGATTTGTCCACGTAAAAGTTACAGGCGTTTGCCCTTGAATTTCATAAGAAAAAGTAACTACATCAGGATTTACTATTGTTCCGTCAATAGACGTAAACGGTTGGCTTGTGTAAAAGCGAATCGTACTGCCCTCAATAATGTTGTAACCCATTTAGACCTCGACCAAAATCTCGACTTTGCCACGAACTTGTGCCGTTTCAAAATCTCCTGTCACAGAGGCTACCTTAAATGAGCCTCGGACACTAGCGGTCTTAAAATCACCGATAACGGAGCCCGGATGGTGTGGAAATACCAATGTTCCAACAGCAACGGTAGTGAATTGCCCTGAGAGGGTGCCAGAAGCCGGTAGGAACGCTTTTGCCGTTCCTTTGGTAGTGAAGTCCACAGCCACCAAACCGTGACCCGGAAGGTACGTTGTAGCGGTTGCATTTGCAAAAAACTCTGCCGAAACTTGACCTCGACCCGGAATGAACACCGTTGCGGTAGCTTCTGATACAAACGAGCCATTTACGTTACCAAAAGCAGGTTCAAAAGCTGCCCCGACTGCATTGGCGGAGAACGAAGATACGTTGGTTCCATGAGCAGGAATGTATGACGTTCCTGTTGCAGTTGCGTTAAATGTACTTGTTAAATTGCCTAAGCTTGGTAAAAATACTGTTCCATTTGCGTTTGCGGAGAATGAGCTATTTACATTTCCAGTACCAATAAAAATCTGAAAACCATTAGCATTGGCGATGAATTCACTAACAAGTTCTGCGTTTAGAGCAATGACGCCAGTACCTACACCGTTGGCATTAAATGTTGCAACCAGTTGTGCAGTACCAACATTAAATGCAGACCCGGTTGCATTAGCGGAGAATGAACCCGAAGAAGCCCCTTGTCCATACAAAGCACCAGTTCCTGTTCCCGAAGCAGAGAACGTTGCTGTGGATGCACCGTTTCCGTACAAAGCAGCAGAACCGTTAGCGTTTGTGTTAAATGCGCCAGATACATTTCCTGTTGCATAAAGGGCAGCAGTACCGTTTGCTGTTGATACGTAATTTGCTATCAAACTTCCTGTTGCTGGCTCAAATGCCGTTCCAGTTCCGCTTGCTGAGAAGTCAGAACTAAGCAAACCGTTGGCAGACAAGAACGCCGAGCCGGTTCCACTTGCGGAGAAGTCGTAAGACCCTGAACCCTGTGCCGGTAAGAATACGGTTGCGGTTGCGTTTGCGGAAAACGAGCCCGACAAATTACCAACAGCGTAAAGTGCTGCGTTTCCTGTGGCACTACTTGAGAACGTACCCGATAACGAGCCGGTTGCAGGAATAAATGTTGTGGCAGTTCCCGAAGCTACAAAATCTGATGTAAGCGAACCATTGGCTGGTTCAAAAGCAGTTCCAGTTGCCGAAGCGTTAAATGTGGCAACGAGCTGTCCAGTACCGGGCTCAAAGGCTGACCCTGCACCTGACGCAGAGAATGAACTTGAGAGTGCGCCGTTGCCGTATAAAGCAGCAGACCCAGTTCCGTTTGCGCTGAACGTACCGCTAAGACTTCCGGTTGCCGGCAAAAATGTCGACCCAGTAGCCGAGCTAGAAAATGAACCTGTTAAAGAACCAGTTGCATAGAGCGCAGCTGCACCTGTGGCACTTGCGCTAAACGAACCAGATACGTTTCCAGTCGCAGGAAGAAAAGCCGACCCAGTAGCACTCGCCGAGAAACTTCCCGACACCGCCCCTGTACCGTAGGTAATCGTACTGCCAGCGTAACCCTGGGCAAGGTAAGCCTGTCCAATGTAGTTACCACCGAGCATGGGCGTTCCTT
>Ga0316219_1000872_pt1 | contig 36794 bp, 36 predicted proteins | sample TBH18003PmetaG_FD_203635 | JGI IMG/M metagenome (GOLD analysis project Ga0316219, IMG submission 203635) | Freshwater microbial communities from Trout Bog Lake, Wisconsin, USA - TBH18003P | ecosystem: Environmental > Aquatic > Freshwater > Lake > Hypolimnion/Profundal zone | place: USA...
CTCAGTGACCGCGCAACCGCTTGCAACCGGCACGGTAATAGCTCCGGAAGTTATTCAGGAATCTGCGACGATCAATGTACAACCTGAAATCACGGTAATGCCCCTGCTCAGTCGGGACAATGCAATAAGTCACATTGCGCTGCTATTGCCCATGCAATCGACGAGCTTTGGCACTGCGGCCGCCGCCGTGCAAATGGGATTTAAGGCAGCAGCGAGCCTTGATCCTCATGCGCTGCCTGTGCAAACCTATGGCAAGTTTGATGAATCAAGCGATGTGGTGGCAGCTTATCAGGAGGCGGTGGCAAACGGCGCACAAGCCGTGGTAGGCCCGCTGACGCGCAACGGGGTTACCACGCTGGCACAAATGCAGGACTTTCCCGTTCCTACGCTCAGTCTGAACATTCCGGTATTGCCCGCCCACGGCAATCTTTATTATTTCGGCATGGCGATTGAAGCGGAAGCCAGGCAAGTTGCCGTACTGGCCAGGAGTCAGGAGCGGCAACAGGCGATTGTCATCAGCTCAAACGATGTGCTGTCGCAGCGCTTGCAATATGCCTTTGAAGATCAATGGAAGGCGCTGGGCGGCAGCTTGCTGCGTGAAATTATATTTAGCGGTGATACCTCGGTATTTGCAGAACTTGCTGCCGCGCCGGACAACATGGTTTTTTTCGCAACCAATGCCGAGAAGTCGCGCACCATCCGGCCCTTCCTGCCGGCTAATCTGACCGCTTACGGCACGTCGCAATTATTCGTCAGCAATACCAATACGCTGCTTAATTTCGATCTTGAAGGCGTACAGTTTGTTGACATGCCCTGGCTGCTACAGCCGGATCAAGCTGTCGTCACGGCATATCCGCACGCGTCTCCGCCACTGTCGATTGACCTTGAACGAATGTATGCGCTGGGCGTCGATGCCTATCGTCTGGTCAAAATATTGATTGACCAGCAGCTGCAAACCGCCCTGCCGCTGGATGGCGTGACCGGACGCATCAGTTTAAGCGAACATACTTTTAATCGTGAAGCGGTTCCTGCCTTTTTTGTACAGGGACATGTACAAGCCGCTGATGCGGTCAAAACGCAAGCAGAGCCGATGTTTCCGGTACAACATGACAGTACATCACCGGGCGCCGCTGACGCCGCGATCAGCGCCCCGCTTCAGGTTAAGCCGTGAAGGGTGAAACCGCAGAACACTGGGCTGCGCATTTTTTACAGCAACAGGGTTTGAAACTGATCACACAAAATTTCCGCTGTCGGCTGGGGGAAATTGATCTGATTCTGCGGGATGGTGAAACGCTGGTCTTTGTTGAAGTGCGCCAGCGCAGCAGTGCTGATTACGGCGGCGCTGCGGCCAGTATCGACAGGCACAAGCAGCACAGGCTGATTCTTGCGGCAAACTATTACCTGATGAAGTTATCTCATATGCCGCCGTGCCGCTTCGATGTCATGCTCATGGATGATGATAAAGGGCTTCATGTTGAGTGGCTGAAAAATGCGTTTGATGCCTGATTCAGGTTAATATGTTACTGAGTCACATCAGTGATTAAGTCATAAAAGCAACTTCGCCGGAGGCAGACCGGCAGCGGAACTCGCACGATCCGCTGCTGCTCAAGACCGTGTTGGCTCAGCTAACTGACGCGTTTTTGTTTCGCCGAAACGGTTGCCTTACATTGCAAGGCAACCTGTTTTCGCCCAACAGCACCGCTGTTTGCTGCCTCTCTTCGGCGGCGCACAGCGGGTCATATATAAAAAGCATCACCGTAAAAAAACTACAGGCTGTTTGATTGCGAATGCGTAACATCAGTTAATATTCGTACTTCAGATAATCTTCCGAAACTGTAAGCCATGGATATCAATAAACGCATCATCAAGCACTTCACTGACAGCGCGGAATTAAAACTCAGGATCAAGGATACGCTGGCCACACCGATTGCAAATGCTGCGCAGTTATTTTTCGACTGCGTCACCAACGATGGCAAAATATTATGCTGCGGCAACGGCGGATCGGCTGCCGATGCACAGCACTTTGCGGCGGAACTGCTCAATCGCTTTGAGATCGAACGCCCGGGACTGGCCGCTGTTGCCTTGACGACCGACAGTTCCGTGCTTACGTCGATAGCCAACGATTATGATTTCAGCCTGATTTTTTCCAAACAGGTTCGCGCGCTGGGTCTGCCCCGTGACACGTTGCTGGCAATCTCAACCAGCGGCCATTCGCCTAACGTGGTGGCGGCGATTCATGCCGCACATGACCGCAATATGTGCGTGGTCGCCTTGACCGGCCGGGATGGCGGAGAAATGGCCAGCATACTGAGAGCGGGCGATGTTTCGATTTGCGTGGACGGACGCAGTACCGCGCGCATTCAGGAAGTACATCTGCTTGCCTTGCATTGCATCTGTGATGCGATTGACTATCAACTGATGGGAGAATGAGCATGCGCAATATTGTATTGATTTTTCTGTTCGCAGCCTCATTACAAGGCTGTTTTCCGGTTATCCTGGTTGGCGCAGGTGCCGGCGTGTTGATGGTTCAGGACAGGCGTACCAACGGCGCTTATATTGAAGACGAGGCGATTGAAAACAAGGCCCTGAATCGTATTGATATCCAGTTCAAAGACAGCGTGCATGTCAATGTGACCAGCTATAACCGTGCGGTGCTGATCACAGGCCAGGTGTCCAGCTTTGAGGTCAAAGAGCAGATTAAACGCATTGTTGCCAATGTCATGAACGTCAATAAAATCTACAATGAGCTGGCGGTGGCAGAAAAGACTTCGCTGAGTTCACGCAGCAACGACGCGCTGATCTCCTCAAATGTTAAAATGCGCTTCGTCGGCGATAATCGCTTCGGCGCCAACAGCATCAAGGTTGTGACGGAAAATGGCATTGTGTATTTGATGGGTATCGTCAGCCATGCCGAAGGACATGCCGCGAGTTCCGTGGCCAGCGGCAGCCAGGGTGTGTCACGGGTGATTGAATTTTTCGAATATGTTGACTGATTCCCCCCCCGTCTTCGAAGCCAAGCTGTGCGATGCAGAGCAGTTTAGCCGCAGGATTGCCGCACTGCCCCGCCCGCTGGTGTTTACCAATGGCTGCTTTGATGTATTGCACCGTGGTCATGTGACTTATCTTGCACAGGCGCGTGCGCTGGGTGCCTCCTTGATCGTCGGCGTGAACAGCGATGCATCGGTGAAGCGTCAGGGCAAGGGCGATGACAGGCCGATCAATACGTGCCAGGATCGCATGGCGGTGCTGGCGGCGCTCGAATCTGTCAGCCTTGTTATTCAGTTTGATGAGGACACCCCGCTCAAGCTGGTTCTTTCCTGCCATCCCGATGTGCTGGTCAAAGGTGGCGACTGGAAACCTGAAAACATTGTCGGCAGCAGCGAGGTTTTGGCGTGGGGCGGCAGCATTCACAGTATTCCGTTCCGCTTTGAACGTTCCACCACAGCACTTTTGAAGAAAATAAGATCCTTATGACACCGACCGACATCATCCTGCATCAGCAATCCAGACTACTGGAAATCGCCTTTGACGACGGTGCGCGCTTTAAATTGCCCTTTGAATACCTGCGGGTATGCTCACCTTCTGCCGAAGTTCGCGGACACGGCGTGGGACAGGAAAAGCTGCAATACGGCAAAAGCGCGGTGCTGATCACCGGCGTTGAACCTGTTGGCAGCTATGCCATTAAACTGATCTTTGATGACGGGCATGACAGCGGCCTGTATAACTGGGATTACCTTTATGAGCTGGGTAAAAATCAGGACGGGGTCTGGTATGACTATTTACAAAGACTGGCCGCGGCGGGCAAGAGCCGCGATCCGGAATAAATCTAAAACCTGTCCACAAAAAACACAAAAGATTAAACCCGAGACAGCCATTGTCTCACAAGCCAATTGTTGCATCACAAGCTAATGACCTTGCGCGAACTGCGTTGGCAACCGGTGACGAATTCGTGTCATTCGTGGACAAAGGACTTTAAAAAGGAAACAGCATGAGTAAAACTACCCATTTCGGTTTCGAAACCGTAGACGAAAAAGACAAGGCGAAACGCGTCGCAGGCGTATTCACTTCGGTCGCCAGCAAATATGACATCATGAACGATCTGATGTCAGTCGGTCTGCACCGTATCTGGAAGCGCTTCGCGGTTGGGGTCAGCGGGGTACGCACAGGGCAGCGTGTACTGGATGTGGCAGGCGGTTCGGCGGATCTGTCACGACTGTTTTTAAAAGCGGTCGGCAGCAGCGGGCAAGTCGTGCTGACCGACATCAACAATGCCATGCTGCGTGTCGGGCGTGACCGGCTGCTGGACGAAGGGATAGCGACACCGGTTGCGCAATGTGATGCCGAGTTTTTGCCCTTTCCTGACAATTATTTTGATTGTGTCAGCATCGCCTTCGGTCTGCGCAATGTCACGCACAAGGATGCGGCTTTGCGTGAAATGAAACGCGTGTTAAAACCCGGCGGTCGGGTGATCGTGCTGGAATTTTCCAAAGTCGTCAAACCGCTGGAAAAAGTCTATGACCTTTATTCCTTTAAGCTGCTGCCGAAGATGGGGCAGTTGATTGCCGGGGATGCTGAAAGCTATCAATATCTGGCCGAATCCATCCGCATGCATCCGGGGCAGGAAGAATTAAAACAGATGATGATAGAGGCGGGTTTAGAGCGCGTTGAATACTTCAACCTGACCGGCGGCGTGGTCGCAGTGCATAAAGGCTACAAACTCTGAGAATCGAGGATTCAGCAAGTGTAGCCCGGATGCAATGAAATTGAACCCGGAATTTTTCGGATTGCACGTCATCCAGGCTAAATTGCTTTTTAAAACCAAAAATTGCAGCTAAAACAATCGACATCGACTATTTATAACCCGGCACCACAAACAAGCCCGGAGTAATTATGCTTTCTATTCAAGAAATTGAGAAAGCTGTTCAGCAGTTACCCGCGCAAGAATTAGTCAAATTTCGTCTATAGTTTGCACAATTTAATGAAACCACCCGGGATGTAACAATACTTGCGGTGCGTCATCAACGGGAAGATGACGTCCATTAGCAATCCCTTTTTACTTTCAATAACAGGAAATACCATGAGCACTTTACCAAAATGTCCACAATGCAGTTCAGAATTCACCTACGAAGATGGCGACAATTACATCTGCCCCGAGTGTGCGCATGAATGGGCTAAAAATGCAGCAGAGGCCAGTGCCGAACAGGCTAAAGTATTCAAAGATGCCTTCGGCAACGTGCTGGTGGATGGCGATACAATCACGGTCATCAAGGACTTGAAAGTGAAGGGCTCGTCACTGGTGGTCAAGGTCGGAACGAAAGTAAAGAACATCCGTTTGACTGATGGCGATCACGACATCGACTGCAAAATCGACGGAATCGGCGCGATGCAATTGAAAACTGAATTCGTGAAGAAAGCCTGACCGCGGATTGTCAGCACAGCATGCCTGACTATTCCCCGCCGGCTGACGAGGGCCTGAAACTGATCTGCTGCGACGCGTCGCTGCTGGTTGTCAATAAGCCCGCGGGACTGTTATCTGTTCCGGGGCGAGGGGCCAACAAGCAGGATTGCCTGTCAGCCCGCGTCATCAGGGATTTCCCGGATGCGCTGACCGTGCACAGGCTGGACATGGCAACCTCGGGGTTAATCGTATTTGCGCGCGGGATAGATATGCAGCGCCGGCTGTCGGAGATGTTCCGTGAGCGACAGGTGCAAAAAAGCTATGTGGCGATAGTCGAGGGCGTGCTGGAAAAACAAAACGGTGAAATCGCTTTGCCGATCGGCGCTGACTGGATTAACCGGCCACGGCAAAAGGTAGATATAGCTCAGGGCAAAGCGGCACTGACCCGCTATCGCCTGCTTGCCTGTTCAGAAAATTCGAGTCGCGTGGCATTGGAGCCGGTTACCGGTCGCACCCACCAGTTGCGCGTACACATGGCGGCAATCGGACATCCGATTCTGGGTGATGCATTGTATGGTGATGCACTGGGGGCACCTGGCCTGATGCTGCATGCGCAATCATTGAGTTTCCTGCATCCCGTGAGCCGGATGCCGCTTAATTTGCAATGTAGTGCCGCCTTTTGATGTCCGTTCGATATAATGAAGCATGACCAATCTTAAAATCAGGAGTTACCGATGGCTACAGGTAGACGTATCGTACTAATTGGCTTTGCATTTATCCTTTTGGTTATCGCCATTTTCGCAGCTTACAGCTGGGCTGCACTGCACTGGAACTATTCGGAAGGTGAACGCGCAGGCTTTATGCAAAAACTCTCTCATAAGGGATGGCTGTGTAAAACATGGGAGGGAGAATTGACGCTGGTCGCGCTCCCGGGCGCAGCACCGGAGAAATTCAACTTCACGGTGCGCGATGAGACGGTTGCACAGCAAGTCAATGCCCTGGCAGGGCAACGCATCGCACTGACTTATGAACAACACAAGGGCTTGCCGACTTCCTGTTTCGGTGAAACCGAATATTTCGTCACAGCAGCCAGGCTGATCAACTAAGGCATCATCTTTTACTGAATGAAACTTACCATGTGCGCGGCAGCCTGACATCAGGTGAAAATAGTGTGCAGTGTTATACTTCAGCCAATTGAGCATTCTTCTGATAGAAACCCATGAAAAAATTTATAATTCTGCTGACGATAATTTTAACTTGCCTGAGTTTATTTGCCGCAACAGCTGAAGCCAGGCGATTTGGCGGCGGCGGCAGTTTCGGCAAACAACGCAGCATGGCACCACAGCAGGCACCGAGAGCGCCGGCTGCGGCACAAGGTTCAGCTCCGGCAAGACCCGGCAACAGATGGCTGGGGCCATTAGCAGGATTGGCGATAGGTGCAGGACTCGGTGCGATGTTCGCGGGTGGCGGCGGAATGCATGGCCTGCTGACGACTTTGCTGGCTGCCGCTGCGGTGATGCTGGTGATTTCCCTGTTTCGCAAGAAACGCCCTGCGATGCAATCCATGCAATATGCGGGTCAGCCTGCCGGACAGACAGGTGCGCCTTATCAACAAACGGCGGCCTCTGCGGAAGGCCGTAGCGGCACAAGCAAAAATATACCTGCGGATTTTCCGGTGGAAAGTTTCCTGCGCAGCGCAAAAAGCTCTTTTATCCGTTTGCAGGCGGCGAATGACCGTAAAGATTTGAACGACATTCGTGAATATACCACCCCTGAAATGTTTGCAGAAATCTCCATGCAAATGCAGGAACGCGATAATACGCCGCAAACGACCAACGTCATCGCCATCAATGGCGAACTGATGGAAGTAGTCCATGAAGGCGACTGGGCGATTGCCAGCGTGCGCTTCACCGGCCAGCTGAGTGAAAACAACGGCATACCGGAAAGCGTCGATGAAATCTGGCATGTGCAGAAGAACCTGAAAGATGCAAATTCGGTTTGGATGCTTTCAGGCATTCAGCAAACCGTATTGCACTAACGGGTATAAAACGATGAGATTCATGATGAAATTGCCTCTGCCCGTTTCCTTCTTGTCTAACTTTCTCCCGCAAGCTGGCGAGAGGGGTAGTGTACCGCTGTGCGAATATCAGATTCAAACACCATGATCACCCGACTGTCCGCCTCGGCGCTGAACCATCTGCTGGCGCAAAACAATTGGGCTTTTGAGCGGCTGGCGCGTTTTTCCGGCAAAACGGTGCGCTTTGATGTTGCGCCATTTTCGCTTGCCTATACTGTTTTGCCTGACGGCTCGGTTTGTCACGCAGAAGAGACGGCAATCGCCGATGCCATCAGCGTAATCGCACCGTCGCTGCTGCCGCGTCTGGCACTGCACGATGAACTGGCGCACGCAGACATTCAAAGCACGGGCGATGCAGCGCTGCTGACAGAAGTCTTCTATCTGTGGCGTAATCTGCGCTGGGACGCGGCTGAAGACCTGAGCGCTGTGACGGGCGATATCGCGGCCGAGCGCATCGTACAGGCGGTGAGTTCAAAACAGCTGTTTTCATCCGCGCTGAATCTCGCGCACGCTACCGCAGAATATTTCACAGAAGAACGACCACTCATCGCAAAACCACGGCACATTAATGCCTTTATCGCACAAGTGGATGGTTTGCGTGATGATATGGCAAGACTGGAACAGCGCATCGTGCGCCTGTCGAACGATCATGGCAAAAAAGACACCGCTGAAGTTAAAACTCACCATGATCATCCCCTCTCCCCCGTACCCCCTCTGATGGAACAACTAGCCAATCGACTAAGCCCGCAAGCGGGCAAGTCGCTGGTTATCCCAAAGGACGAGGAGTACCGTTCGTCGCTACGCGAGTTTCATGATAAGGAATCGTTGTAATCATGCGTTTTATTCGTCTTTTCAAAATCATCTTTGTCATACTGAGTTTCGGGCTGGACGAATTCCTGCTGTCACATCAGCGTGTACGCTGGCTGCGCACGCCACTGAATAACCTGCTGTTCATGCGCGACATTTCCGAACCCCGTGCGGTGCGCTTGCGCCTTGCTCTGGAGAGTCTGGGACCGATTTTCGTCAAGTTCGGGCAAATGCTCTCGACGCGACGCGATCTGATGCCGACTGATCTGGCCGATGAACTGGCCAAGTTACAGGATCAGGTGCCGCCGTTCCCCTCAGCACAGGCGATAGCTTTGCTGCAAGCCAGCTACAAAAAACCTTTGCTTGAAGTATTCAAGCGCTTCGATGAAACGCCGATTGCCAGCGCATCGGTAGCTCAGGTGCATTTTGCCGTGCTGCACGACGGGCGCGAAGTGGCTGTCAAAATATTGCGTCCCGGCATTACCCTGACCATTGCACACGACATAGCCCTGATCAAAGTGGTCGCGGGTCTGATGGAACGGCTGTGGACAGATGGCCGCCGCCTGAAACCCCTCAAGGTGATCGAAGAATTTGAAAAGCATTTGTCCGATGAACTGGATCTGACCCGTGAAGCCGCCAACGGTAGCCTGCTGAGGCGCAACTTTGCCGAATCCCGCTTACTGCTGATACCTGAAATGTACTGGGATTACTGCACGGCGGACGTGATGGTGATGGAGCGCATGTACGGCATGCCAGTCAGCCAGGTTGGCGCGCTGCGCGATGCAGGCGTCGATATTCCGAAGCTGGCCGCAAACGGCGTGGAGATTTTCTATACTCAGGTATTTCGCGACGGTTTTTTTCATGCCGACATGCATCCGGGCAATGTGCAGGTGGCGAGCGACGGTCGCTACATCGCACTGGATTTCGGCATCATGGGCACGTTAACCGACATCGACAAAAACTATCTTGCGCAGAACTTCATCGCCTTCTTTCAGCGCGATTACAAACGCGTCGCCGAAGTGCATATCGAATCCGGCTGGGCACCTGCTGCTACCCGGGTTGACGAACTGGAATCCGCGATACGCGCCGTGTGCGAGCCGATTTTCGATCGCCCCTTGCGCGAAGTTTCATTTGGTCGCGTGCTGCTGCGTCTGTTCCAGACCTCACGCCGTTTCGGCATTGAAATTCAGCCGCAACTGGTATTGCTGCAAAAAACCTTGCTCAACATCGAAGGACTGGGCTTGCAGCTTGATCCTGAGCTGGATTTGTGGAAAACGGCAAAGCCCTGGCTGGAACGCTGGATGAGCGAGCAGGTCGGCTGGCGCGGTTTTCTAAAATCGCTCAAAGCCGAAGCACCGCGCTACGCGACCTTACTTCCTCATCTGCCGCGCTTGCTGCATCAGCGTTTGCTGGAAAATCCCGCAGCAGGCGTCGAGCTTGCCATGCAGCAACTGCTGATTCAGCAACGCCGCCGCAATACTCTGCTGAGCGTAATTGTCGTGATTTTGCTACTGCAAACTTTACAGTTTTTACTGAGTTAAGGCATTCACCTCATACCTTAGGAGTGCACCATAATGAATTTTATAAGTAAACAACGCGCGCGCGGCTTTACCCTGATCGAAATCATGGTGGTCATCGTTATCATCGCCGTGCTGGCAGCGCTGATCGTACCAAAAGTAATGAGCCGTCCTGATGAGGCGCGCGTCACGGCAGCCAGACAAGACATAGGCTCCATAGTACAGGCGCTGAAACTCTACAAACTTGACAATATGCGCTACCCGACCACCGAGCAAGGCTTGCAGGCACTGGTCACAAAGCCTGCCACAGCGCCGATACCGGAAAACTGGAAAGGCAACGGTTATCTGGAAAAATTGCCTAAAGATCCCTGGGGCGAGCCTTATAAATATCTGCAACCCGGCTTGCACGGCGATGTCGATGTGATGAGCTATGGTGCAAACCGTGAACCGGGCGGTGAAGGCAATGATGCGGACATCGGTTCGTGGGATTTGTAAGTTTTCGGAATATTAAACGTGTCGGGACTAAGCCCGACCTGCCACCTCATCTTGCATCTTGTCCCTTGCGGCCTGAATCTGGTTTTACCCTGATTGAACTCATGGTCGTGCTGGTGATCATCGGCATCGCGCTTGCGATGGTCACGCTGCAACTCATGCCGGATAATCGCGCGGCACTGCGTCAGGAATCGGACAAGCTGGCGCTGTTGCTGGAAAATGCCCAGTTGCAGGCTCAGGCCAGTGGTCGTCCGCTTGCCTGGTCCGGAGCGGCCTCGCATTACTATTTCTGGAAAAAGGATGACTACAATGACTGGATGCGCATCGAAGACGACCCGCTGTTTCGTCCGCGCGATCTGCCGGATGGCATTCAAATCGGCCAGCTCAGAGTTGAAGAAATCCTCTTGAAGCCCGGCGATAAATTATTGCTCAACGCAAACAGCATTCCCCTGCCCTATACCATCGGTATTGGAAATCAATATGGCAACATGCGCATCGTCGGAAAAAGCACAGGCGAAGTAGCAACAGAATCCGGGGAGGCGCATGTTCAGCCCTAGCCCCCTCGCTCCTCGACCCTCGACCCTCGATCCTTCACGCAATAACTTGGGGCTATGCCCTTTAGTTGTGCGGGGAAGACCCTTGCGGTCTCGTTCTTTACAGAAGGGTTTTACCCTGCTCGAATCATTGGTTGCGCTGGCGATACTGGCCATTGCCCTGTCAGCCGTAGTGCGTGCAACGGGTGCTGCCACCAATCATGTCGATGCCATGCGCCAGCGTGTACTGGCCGACTGGGTCGCACAAAACCGGCTTGCATTGCACTCGGGGCTGGGCGACTGGCTGCCACCCGGTTCACAACAAGGTATCGCAGTCCAGGCAGGACTCAAGTTCATCTGGCAGGAAAAAATCAGCGCCACACCCAATCCCGCCTTTCGCCACATTGAAGTGAGTGTTGCCTCCGTAGAGGCCCCTGAACATGCGCTGCGCCATCTGAACGGCTATCTGGTCGAGTATCCGCGCCGATGAAAACCATGCCGTCCTTGCTTACGCCTTCCCGTTCCTCACTCCTCGCTCCCCGATGCGGCCAAAAAGGTTTTACCCTGATCGAACTGATGGTCTCGCTGGTGATACTGGCGCTGTTGTCGGTGGCAGGATATCGCGGCCTGGAAGCTGTCATTCAAACCCGTGAACGGGTTGCCGCCGAAACGCGCAAATGGCAGCATTTGTCGTTGTTTTTTTCGCGTCTGGATCAGGATATTGCGCAGGCCACGCATCGCAGCATCCGCGACCAGACAGGTATCGTGCGTCCGGAATGGGCAGGTCATGCCATCGTCGTGGGCGATGACGATGCCCAACTGATTTTCAGCCGAGCAGGGACAATGACCCCGCCGCAACGTATCGGCTATCGTCTGGAACAGGACCGCATTGTGTTGCTGCGCTGGCCGGCACTGGATCAGGCCGTGCAGGCAAAACCGGTACGCTACACGATACTGGAAGGCGTACGCGAATTTAAATGGCGTTATATGGATGCGACCGGTATCTGGCAGACACAATGGCCGGTCACACCGGGCACCTTGCCTGAAGCCGCTGAACTTTCGCTCACGCTCAGCAATGGCGAACAACTCACGCGTATTTTCGCACTGCAATGAAGTCCATTCATTCACAGCGCGGTGTTGCCATCATTCTGGTGCTGCTGATCGTAGCCCTTGCCACGGTACTGGCCACTTATCTTGCAAAACAGCAGGAGCTCTGGCAACGCCAGACGGAGAGTCAGTTTGACCACGCCCAGGCCAGACGTTTGAGCATAGCCGGAATCGACTGGGCGCGTGCCGTACTGGCTGATGATGCCCGCGCCAACAACACGGATAACGCGGGTGAAATGTGGGCGCTGCGCCTGCCGTCCATGCCGGTGGATAATGGCGAAGTGCTGGGCGTCATCGAGGACAGGCAGGGCTTGTATAATCTCAACAATCTGGTGCGCAACGGTGTTAGCAGCGCGCCCGACATTGCACAATGCCAGCGTTTGTTAAGCTTGCTCGGACTGTCCGGTGAACTGGCACTCTCCCTGGCTGACTGGATGGATAGCGACAGCATTACACAGCCTGGAGGCGGCGCAGAGGATAGCTACTATCTGTCGCTGCCGGAACCTTACCGGACAGCCAACCGGCCTTTGTTGGAACTTGCTGAATTGTCGCAAGTAAAAGGCTTTGATGAACGAAGTGTGGAACTGCTACGCCCCTTTGTCAGCGTACTGCCGCTCAGCTTACCGGTCAATGCCAATTTTGTGCCTGCCGAAGTGCTCGTTGCGATGATTCCGGACTTGAATCTGTCGGATGCCCGCATCATGGTGCAACAGCGGCGTGGCAATCCATATAAGGATGTGCCGGATTTTATCGCTCACCTGCCCAGACCCGGCATGCAGGTTAACAGTCAGGATTTTTCTGTCAGCAGTCAGTTTTTCTGGGTCACCGGCCGCGCAAGGGTCACCAATTCACAAGTGACTACCGAAGCGCTGTTACAGCGGATCAACGGCTGGCCTGTCGTCGTATGGCAGAGTCTGCAATGACAAAAACCATTTCTGCCGGGATAAGCGATGTGCAGTCGCGGTTTATATCCATTGATGCGCTGCGCGGTTTTGCGATTATGTTGATGATGGTTTATCACATCAGCTTTGATCTGAACTATTACGGCTGGCTGCATCAAGATTTCAATCATGCTACATTCTGGTTGAGCGCACGCGCTTTTATTGTCAGCCTGTTTTTAGTGCTGACGGGTATCAGTCTGGTGCTCAATGCACAGCGCACAGGTTCAATATCCTACTGGCGCAGACAGGCAAAACTGCTGGCAGCGTGCATTGCCGTCTCACTGGGCAGTTACCTGATATTCCCGCAAAGTTTTATTTTCTTTGGCATACTGCATTTTATTTTACTCGCCAGCTTTCTCGGGCGGCTGTGCGTGCGTTTTTATTATGCCAATCTGCTCGCAGCACTGCTGTGCCTCGGCATAAGCTACAGCAGCCCGGTATTTAATGCGCCATTATTGCAATGGCTGGGTTTTATGACCTACAAACCTTACACAGAAGATTACGTGCCACTTTTCCCCTGGTTTGGCGTAGTATTACTGGGGATTTTTTTAGGGCGATTAATCATAGCCCATCCCGGCTGGCTGAGCCGCGACTACAAGGTGCAACCGCTGGCGCTGGCAGGTCGATACAGCCTTGCAATCTATTTGTTACATCAACCGGTTCTGCTGGGAGTATTGTCTTTGGTGACCTTCTTTTGAATACTCTGCGTATCTATTTTTCAACCGGCTGGCATGACTGCCCCTGGGCGCTGTGTGATGAGTCAGGCCGGATATTGCAGCAGGGCATATCACCACTGGCTGATATGCCGCCTGCCCGTGACTGTGTGGGCATACTGTCGGCCGACCGCGTTTTGATGTTCACCACACCTGAACCTGCCGGCAAAAAACGCCGCTGGCAGCGCGCACTGCCCTATCTTGCCGAACAGTACACCCTGACAGATCCTGAAGATGTGCATGCCGTGCCGTCAGCCTCGGCAGAACCCGGCATGATCAGCGTATCAGTGGTGGCAAAGTCATGGTTAAAACAGCTTGTGACCGCATCGAAAGCCGCTGGCTTACCGTTACGGCGCGTCATAGCCGAAACCTTAATGCCTGATTTACCCGCCGATTCGTGGCTGCTGGTGTGGGACGGACAAAGCGGATTTTTACGCACGTCAGTAACAACAGGGCTGGCACTCGATTGCGGCAACAGTCAGACACCGCCGCTGACGCTCAGTCTGGTGCTACGTGAGCTTCACGTTAACGCTGGCGCACCAAAACAGATAGTATTGCGCATGAGCGACGCTTCAGTGCTACCCTGCTGGGATTTGCCCGTTCCGCTTGTTCCGGGCGTCGCCTGGGACTGGCGCTGTGCCGTAATCTCTGATGCCACCCCCAACTTGCTATGGGGCGACTTTTCGCCTTCTATACGCCTGCTTGACGGTTTGTCCAAACTGAAGCCTGCACTGCATATCCTGCTTGCTGCGCTGAGTATCGAAGTTGCGGGTTCGCATCTCGAATGGACGATGCTGGCGCATGAAAAAAACCTGCTGAGGCAACAAACAGAACATATCTTTCACGGCACGTTTGGTGAGGACAGCGAACTGGTCGATGCGCCACTGCAAATGCAGCGTAAGCTGGCGGAGCTGCATCATACGGCAGGTGTCGCTGACAGCAGCGATTTCCTGCCTTTACTCGACGCTGCATCACAAGCACTGGGTACGCTAAAAACCGGCGCGGTTCTGAGCCTGAACTACGCAGCGGGCAAACTGGAGTTTGATCTCAAGTTAGCCAATGCGGCTGAATTTCAGGCCATAGCGCAGAAGGTGAAAAAGAATGGATTTCAGTTCCGTCTCAGCGACATGCATGATCAGGGTGACGGCACCGTCGGCAAAATGACGCTCTTACGGGAATATCTGCGATGAAAGCCTATCTGAATGCCCTGCATCTGCAACATTGGCAGGCGCGCCCACAAAATGAACGTCGCGCTATCCTTATTGGCACAGCCCTGGTTACGCCGCTGCTGGTCTATTTTCTGCTCTGGCAACCGGCTCACGATGCAGTTGCGCAGTTGCATGCAAGATTACCCGTGCTGCGTGTTCAGGTACAGCAAATGAATACCGCATCCGGACAAATCGCCAGTTTGCGTCATCACCCGCAAGGGGTGGTGATGAATGCGCTGAGTGTCAAATCAGCCATTGAGGAATCGGCTATCCGGCATCAGTTGGCACTCACCACGATCACGACTCAGGAACCTTCCGGCGTACGCATCACTATCGCCGCCATTTCATTCGAAAAGTGGCTGATTTGGTTGCGCGAATTACAACAGTTGCAACAAATACGCGTTGATTCCGCCGCCATTACGCTCTTGACGGAACCCGGCATGGTCGCGATTCACGCCACAATGACCAACGGCAACAATCCGTGAGCAAGACGCTTTATCTTGCCGCCGGACTTTATTTTATCGTGCTGTTATTGATCAGTGCGCCGGCATCCCTGCTGAACCTGGCTGTCCGCCGGATGAGTGAAGATCATGTGTCGCTGGCCAATTGTCAGGGTACGGTTTGGCAAGGCAGTGCGGTGCCCGTGCTGCATCCGGGCAAAACTTCCAACTATCCGCTGGCAACGCTCAGCTGGCAAGTGAAGCCACAAGCCTGGCTTTCAGGTCAGTTCAAGCTTATCGCAAGCGGGGACTTTTCAGCCACGCCCATGGAACTCACCCTCGAACGTCACCGCCTGACACTGAGCCATGTGATGATCTCCATGCCGGCAGAGGTGATCGGCGATTTATCACCCTTTCTTAAACCCGCCGAACTGGGTGGCAATTTGCGCATCGAAAGTCAGCAATTCATCTATGCATCGGGAGTCATGCAAGGCAAGGCAACGGCATACTGGAATCAGGCCAGTTCCACCATGTCCGCTATCAATCCTGTCGGCGATTATAAGATCGATATCACGGCTGCCAATGACGAAGTTCACGCCACGCTCAGCACACAAAGCGGGGCCTTGCGACTTAACGGTCAGGGTAGCTGGTCACCCGCAAAACATTTCAAATTTAACGGCACCGCCAGTGGTCAGGGGAATCTCAATGAGCTTTTACACCACCTGGGGCCGGAAACGGCACCCGGCATTTTTCAAATATCACTGTAAATACAGCATCGAGGAATTATTTGACCCGCTGACTCTTGCTGATCCTATAAAAAGCATTTCATCCACGAAATTCACGAAATTAATCAAAGCCTTGTTTGGTTATATTAACTCACCAGGCTGGTGGTGATCTAAAGATCAATATCACATTGAATCTGTTCGTGTTTTTTAGTGCTTTTGCGAGTTATTGCCATTTTTAGGCTGATGCCAGTACTCTTTCAGCAACAGCCGGAAAACAGCAACAGATAGCCGCTGTTATATAAAATATGCAGCGCGATAGAGGGCGCAAGACTGCCATAACGGTCACGAAAATAGCCGAAAATCAGCGATGGGAAAAATACGCACAGCGCGCGCATCGGCGGATGATAAATCAAATGGCTCAGCGCAAACATCAGGCTGCCGGCAATATTGGCATTTGACAAAAAAAACGCCCTGCGCTTTCCCCATGATGAACGATAGAGTTCCTGCTGTATTAATCCGCGAAAAACCATTTCTTCCAGCACCGGATATACCAGTGCAGGAAGAAACAATCGCCACGGGTTTTTGTCGGCAAGCTCAAAATGTGCGTAACCTAATTGCCAGAGAACCAGCCAGAATAACGGGGCAAGTGCCATGGCCACCCATAACTGCGGATCTTTTAAGGGCTGCGTCAGTCTCAAACCTTGCGCCGTATCAGGTAAGCCAGCGCACCGGCAGCCATCAGCGGCAGCATCGGGTCAGGCGTACCGTTATTATGGCCTACGCTGCAACCGAACCAGGAACTGTTGCCGCTGGTTGACGCATTAGCGGGTGCGGCACCAAAGCCAGGCGCACCGGGATCGACAATTTTGCCATTCACGATTCCATCGGCATCAACCCCCACCAAACCATCGGTGAGCGTGACGGTAATGACTTTGTTGACCAGATCGACAGTGATAGGCACCGAAGTTCCTTTCCATGTCCCGCCTACGACTTTGAACCAGTTTATCCCGGCCTTCACCGTGCCGTCAGCGTTAACGAAACTGTTCGGGTTGGCAGGATCAAAGGCACTGGCAGGCGGCACCAGCGTCAGAACAACGGAAGTGGTCGCCGGTGTTGTCGTTGGCAGATTGAGTGTAAAACCGAACGATCCGAGCGGCAGGGTTACCGTGGCAGGTACTGTTCCATTTTCCCCGGCATTGGCCCTGCCCGCGACAGAAATCGTCGTACCACCCCTGGTTTCCAGGGTGACCATTCCGCTTAACGGCGGCGCAGTCACCCCCGTGACAGGTGCCGGATCAGGCAGGAATTTGTCTGTGGTGCCAAGGTTGATGTCTGCGAAGGCCAGCGACATCAACACAAACGCGGTTGACATATTTGAATTGGGGTCAAAATACGACAGGTCATACTGATCCACCCAGTGCGTCAGGGTGCCGCTCGTGCTTGCCTGGTTATACATGGCTGTTGTCAGGCCATCAGCCCACACGATGCTCCCGCCCAGCTTGGTGCTGACGCCCAGTGTGGCCGTCAGCCCCTTGGCGACGGCATAGACCATATAGTAGTTATTGGAACCAGAACTTTGCCAGGTGTCGCCCAGCAGCGAATTATAGTTGGCGGCAAACCAGCCGACTGCATTGTTAGCTTCAGTGCCACCGCCCTTGCCTATCATAGCCAAAGACCATAAACCGGCGCCGGACATGGCAAGCGGCGTGCCGTCACTGCCATTCGGCATGTAATAGAAATGACCAAAAAGCGCGGGATTGCTCGTATCAGTCGTATCCTGATCATGCTGAAGGAAGGTATACAGCTTGTTTGACCACGAGCCTGCTACGCTAGGATCAATAGTGACATTCAAATAGTGCGAGCCGTAATACATGCCCATCGCGCCGAACTGGGTGACGGACATGTCCGCATCCGTACTGGGAAAGGTGTAGCGCCAGCCGCCTGTAGAAATTCCGGTACTGCTTTGACCCGCGACAAAAAACTGCAGCGCATTGCTGACGTCGGTATTGTAAGCTGTCTGTAGCGCGGGGGTGGCAAAGGTGGTCTGTTGCCCGTACAGGGACAGGGCGAGTAAGGCGAGGCCATTATCATAATTGGCATCGCCAGAATCCTGGTAAATGCCATGATATGTCACGCTATTAAGCGTATCTGTCTTGACAAAGCTCCGGATATAGGTAATCGCATTATCGATATCTGTTTTATACAGCGGATCGCTGTATTTTCCGGTTTCCAGCAAGGCGGCGACAGTGGAACAAGTCACCGGCAGTTCATAGCCGGAAGAGGCCGCCCAATGCCCGGAAGTGCCTGAATCTGCCACATAATCGCTCAAAAGATAAGCCTGCCCCTGAGTGACCAGGGTCTGAATCTGGTCTGATGTAGGCACCGTCGCCTATGCAGGCGTACCCATAAATAAGGTAGTTGAAAGCAATGCCATCATTAATGGCGTCAAGGATCTGGTTTTCATGAAGTTCTCCCTTAGTAGTATAAAAAATAAGTTCGATATTTGGAATTAAAAAGTTATCTGTTCTTTGCGTTCACCTCCCCCCGGTTATCCAGCATTGCAACAAGCAATGACGCCACAGCCTCAAGGTGCGCAACTGCGTGCTGCGCGGAAGCCGAAATAGGGTCCTGTGTAGGAAGGTGGACGTGGCACCCGCTCAGCACTCCTCAGATAAGCGGGTCCGTAGGCATAACCCCCGCCCCGCCGCACCCGCAAAAAGTCCGCCGCACCCGGGAGTGGATTGACATCCACTCCATGCGGATCGCTAAGCGACAGGCCGCTGTAATCGGCTGTCCACCAGTTCCAGGTCCATTCCCAGACGTTGCCGGCCATGTCATACAGACCGAAACCATTGGCGGGATAAACCCCCATGCTGGTGGTTCTGCCCATGTTGTAATTGGCAAGCGAAGGATCGACCAGGTTGTAATCCAGCGGATCGTTGCCCCAGGGATAACGTTCACCGGTCAGTCCGCCACGATCGGCTTTTTCCCACTCGGCCTCGGTAGGCAGTCTGTAACCACAGCCTGCCCAGTTCACCATGGCATTGCTGATATCCACATCCCCGCTGCGATAGATCTGCGTTTTGCCGGCATTGGTGTAATACGCCGGCGTTTTTCCTTCCATTTCAGAACGCGCATTCATCCATTTGAGCACGTCGTACCAGCTGATCAGCGTAACCGGCAAATCCGTGCCAAGCTCAGGCGAGTCAGAACCGTTGTTACCTGGATTATCAAAGCTATAACCGTTATTTATCGCCCAGTTGTAAACCGGTACCCAGGCGTCATAGCCGGTTTCGAACTTGTCTATATAAAACGGCGAAACAGCCACCATTGTGGCCGGTTTGGCATAGCTAATGCTGTCCAGATTGTCGCCCATCTGAAAGCTGCCGGCAGGAATCTGCACCATACGCTGGCTGATCGGCGGTAAAGCCGTGGTTCTGGGAGTCGCTGCGACCTGTGCAGAATCTGAACTCTGACCACTACCGTTGCTGGCGGTAAGCACGAAGAAAGAGGCGCTATTCTTAGTCAAACCGCTTATTTTGTAAGGGCTGGTAACATTATCGATCAGCGTCCCCGTCTGTTGGGTAACCCCCCAGGCAGGCCCGTAATAAAGACTGTATTTTGTCGCGCCGGCGGAAGGACTCCAGTTCAGCACCACGGTACCGGGATCCGTAATATCCAGCGCGGACTGTAAATTGACTGGCGCCAGCGGAGGCGGTACAGTCGAAGGCGTGGCAGCGACTTCGAAGGATTCGCTGCCTTCCAGGGGAGCGCCACTGGATAAGCCGACTGCCGTGATAACGGCATAATAGGTCGTACTGCTGGTGAGCGGCGTCAACGTATACGGACGGGTCACACCGGTGACTTTTGTGCCGCCGGAGGTCGCCGTTACGCCGCTTGCCGTTGCGTAATAAAGATTGTAGGAACTGGCACCGGGTGAGGCATCCCAGGAGTAAACAATCTGTCCGTTGCCGGCATCCGCACGAGGATTAAGTGGTGCCGGTGGCGGCGCATCCTCATCCGTATCAGCCGGAACTGCGGATTTTTCCTTTGAAACGGCACTTTCTCCCCCGGGGCTGACAGAAGTTACCACCGCGTAATAGCGCGTACCCGGCGTCAAATCATAAATCGTCAGCGGACTGGCATAACCCGAAACTTTCGTGCCATTGCTTTTAGTCACGCCGGGGCTGGTCGAATAATAAATATTATATGAGCTCGCGCCAACCACAGCAGACCAGTTGACCGCAATTCGCGCATCTTCAGGAGCGCCTTCCACCGTGAGTTGAGCCGGTGGCGGGGGCGGTTCGGATGAAAGCGGCGGATCAGCGGCAACACTCCCGCCGCCACACCCGGATAATATTAAACTGCCAAGAAAAGTCAGTCCGATGAGTGATAAACGGACAAATCGCCCGTGTCCCGGCTTAATTATTGCGATAATAAAATCCGGAATCAAGTGATAAATCCGGTTCATAGCGACGGAATAGATCATGATGCACTCCCTGATAAATTTTTAAGGCTGTTGCCGGCGCGGCAGCATTGCCTTCGGGAGACACAATGAACGAATAAGGCGAATTGGACAATATGCCTTATTGCCTATGTATTTTGGCCTATTTTTTTTGCAAGATACTGTAAAATAAAGATTTATTTTAAGACCATCTGTTAAAAATGACGATCAAAACCATGTAAGGTGAATAATTACTTGACCATCTGATTCATGTTGATGATAGGCATCAGGATGGCTAACACGATCAACAGCACCACGCCGCCCATGACCAGGATCAAAACGGGTTCCAGCAATGAAGTCAAAATGGCGGTGTAGTTACCGACTTCCTGCTCCTGTTGTTCCGCCGCGCGCTCCAGCATCACGTCCAGCTTACCGCTGGCTTCTCCGCTCGCGATCAGATGCACCAGCAACGGTGGAAAGTAACCGGAGACCGCCAGCGCACGACTAAGACTGACGCCTTCACGCACTTTTCCGGCAGCTTCATCCAGAGCGGATCGCATCGGCAAATTATTGACCACCCCTGCCGCCGCGTGCAAAGCGGCCATCAAGGGCACGCCGCTTCCTGCCAGAATTGCCAGCGTGCTGGCCATGCGCGCCGTGTTGATGCCTCGCACCAGACGCCCCGCTACCGGCAATTTCAATAGTTGAAGATGCGCCTGATAACGCAAGTGCGGCTGGCGCAGCATGAGATTGATTGCCACACCACCGGCTGCCAGCAACAGCAATAAATACCCCCAGCAAGCCTGCAGGCTTGCACTCACCCGGATCAGTGAGCGCGTCAGCAGCGGCAAGGTTTGATGCGATTGCTCGAATACGCCCACCACCTGCGGCACGACGTAAATTAACAGGCCACTGACTACCAGCAACGCCACCACGGTAACGATAGCAGGGTAGATAAATGCCAGTACGACTTTTTGACGCAGATTCTGACGAGACTCGGTGTAATCAGCCAGTCGCAGCATTACGCGCCCCAATTCGCCGGAGGCTTCACCTGCGGTGACCAGTGCCCGATACAGCTCAGGAAAGATCGTTGCATAACGCCCCAGTGCTTTTGCAAATGTGCTGCCGCCCAGCACTTCCGCTCTTACACCGGCCAGTATCTGCCGTATTTTTGCATTTTCACTCTGTTCGATCAGTGCACTCAACGCTTGTTCCAGCGTCAGGCTGGCATCAAGCAAGGTGGCTAACTGGCGAGTCAGTAGACTCAGTTGTGCGACGGATATTCCGCCGCGTCGCACTTGACGTCCCGACGGCGTGGCATCCTGCGTAAGCAATTCGATTTCAACCAGAGTGAGGCCGGCTTCGCGTAAGCTGGTACGTGCCTGACGCACGGTGTCCGCTTCAGTCACGCCATGCAGCAGTTTGCCTTTGACATCTATCGCCTGATAACTGAAAGCTGCCATAATTTAACCTGAAAAAATACTTTCCACGAAAGACACGAAAAGACACGAAAGACACGAAAAGAGTTAAGCAGGAAATTTGCCTAACCGAACAGCACATACGGGTAAAGATATCAATCAAAACCAGTTTAAATTCAGTCAACACCCGCAATATGAAAACAGAAATCGTGCTTTTGATCTGAATTTTTTCGTGTATTTCGTGTCTTGCCGTGGACAAAAAAGGGTTTAAAATTTAGTCGGGTGTTACCCTGAACAACTCTTCCAGCGAAGTCGCGCCGGACAATACCAGCCTTAAGCCATCCTCACGCAAACTGCACATGCCGTGTTGAAGCGCGTGTGCGCGCAAATCCTGCTCAGAGGCTCTGTCGTGTATCAGATGACGCAAGCCCTCATCGACTTTCAGCAATTCATAAATACCGCTGCGCCCCCGATAGCCGGTGTGATGACAAACGAGGCAACCCGCCGGGCGATATAACTGCAACGGTGCAGCTTCAAATAACGCTTGTTCGATCGCATCCGGCTGATACGCTACACAACACGCGGTGCAAAGGGTACGCACCAGACGTTGTGCCAGCACACCCAGCAGGCTGGATGACAACAGAAAAGGTTCCACATCCATATCGGTCAGCCGCGTGATCGAGCTTACCGTATCGTTAGTATGCAGGGTTGCCAGCACCAGATGCCCGGTCAGACTCGCCTGCACTGCAATTTGTGCGGTTTCCAGATCGCGTATTTCACCAATCATAATGACATCCGGATCCTGACGCAGGATAGCGCGCAAGGCCCTTGCAAAACTCATCTCAATGCGCGGATTGACCTGAGTCTGACCTATGCCGTCCAGATCGTATTCGACCGGGTCTTCCACCGTCATCACGTTGGTGACCGTCGCATCAATGCGCGAGAGCGCGGCATACAAGGTAGTGGTTTTGCCCGAACCGGTGGGGCCCGTTACCAGCACGATGCCATGCGGTTGATGAACCAGCACATCCAGCGCCGCAAGTGTTTCGCCTTCCATCCCTAAGCGCGTCAACTCCAGTCGCCCCGCTTCCTTGTCCAGTAAGCGCAGCACAATGCGTTCGCCATGCCCTGTGGGCAGAGTAGACACACGCACATCGACCGGTTTTCCGGCCAGTCTTAAGGTGATGCGCCCATCCTGCGGCAGGCGCTTTTCAGCAATATCCAGCTCGGCCATGATCTTGATGCGCGACACCATCGCCGCATGCAAGGCGCGATGCGGTTCGATCACGTCTTTCAAGGTGCCATCGACACGAAAGCGTACCGCTGAACGGGTTTCGAACGGTTCTATATGTATGTCAGAGGCGTTTTCGCGAACCGCTTGGGTTAACAGCGCATTGATCATGCGGATCACCGGCGCATCGCTGTCGGCATCGAGCAAGTCCTCGATTTTCGGCAAGTCGTTCACCAGTTGCGACAGATCCATGTCCTGCTCGACATCGTCCACCATGGAGGCCGCCGAGCCGTCCGCCTGCCCGTAGGCTGCCGCCATGGCTCGCTCGAATTCTGCAACCGGAACCAACGCAGCTTTGATCGGCACACCCAGCACACGCCGCACCTCAGCCAGCACCACGGATGTTGCATCTTCGCGCACGCTGAGTACCGCACCATCCTCCGTGAGGTCGAGCAGCAGCACGCCATGACTTTTAGCGAACGAATAAGGTATTTTTCTGGCGTAAGTCTTGACTGGCGCTTCCATACTCAATTCCGGTTAATTAACGCTTCCACTTTATGCACAATCCTCTCCCCTGACCCCATTGATGAAACAACTGATAGAACAACTCAATTCCGACTAAGGGCTAAAGCCCAAGCCATCATTGATAGCCAATCGACTAAGCCCATCAATGGGCAAGTCGCCGGTTATCCGGCAAGAGGGTGAGAAAGCAGGCTGAATTTGCTTTGATCGTTGAGTCCATAAAGGTTATCCCGCAAGCGGGCGAGAACGCAATGGAAAAAGCGCCCGTTAATTCTTGGGAGAGGGGAGATTCAATTCGCAGACTCACCACTCACCACTTACCACTTACCACTTACCACTCACCACTTTTAATTCAGCGGCGGGAGAGCGGGTGCCGGCACATCCGGCACGGCAAAACCCAGCGGCATCTTCGCATTGCCTTCTTCGCCACGCAAATACTCGTACCTATCCTGAGTGTAGCCCTGGTAGGCATGCGCATCTCGCATCACAAAGGGACGAATAAAAATCATCAGATTGGTTTTACTATGCTGCCTGGTGTTATAGCGAAACAGCGTTCCCAATACGGGAATATCGCCCAGCAACGGCACCTTGTCACGGCTGTCGCTCAGGGAATCTTGTATCAATCCACCCAAGACAATAATCTTCCCGTCATCAATCATCACGGTTGAGGCAAGCGAGCGTTTATTGGTGGTCACGCCGCCCGGATTGGTCAATGTGGTTTGATCCACGCTGGACACTTCCTGATAAATCTGCAACTTTATCGCGCCATTTTGTGAAATTTGCGGCTTGATGCTCAATGTCAGTCCAACATCCTTGCGGTCAATAGTCTGAAACGGGGTCGCCGTCGCAGTAGAGCCTGTCTGCGCGTAACTGCCGGTGATGAAGGGCACATTTTGCCCGACGATAATTTTCGCTTCCTCGTTATCGAGCGTCAGCAGATTCGGCGTGGACAGGATGTTGGTATTGGCATCGGTTTCCAGCGCGCGTGCAAGCATGCCCAGATTAATCACCTTCAGGCCACTGGGCAGCGTCGTTGTGCCATTGGCAATACCAATATTCAAACCGGTGCCAACAGAGGCGATGCTTGCAGCCGCGCCGATAATATTCTGTCCGGTTGTACCAAAATTGGTGCCGCCGATTAATTGCGCCCCGCCGCCATTCAGTCCGTTCAAGGACTGCCACTGCACGCCGAATTCGGCTGCTTTCGCTGCGGTCACTTCCACGACCAGCGCCTCCACATACACTTGTGCGCGGCGTACATCCAGTTTTTCGATCACGGCGCGCAGGTTGTTATAAATGGCCTCAGGTGCGGTGATGATCAGAGAATTGGTTGCCGCGTCCGCCTGTATCATGCCCCCGCCAGTAGGCGCTGCACCATTCTTTGTCGTCTGCGTCATGCTGCCCGGCATTGCGGTCGCAGAGCTTGCCAAGGAGGTGGCTGGCGCGGCAGCAGCCTGGGTATCGCCACTCAGCACCGAGCGCAGCGTTAAAGCCAGTGCAGTCGCTTCGGCGTTTTTCAGATACACCACATGAATATTGCCCGGCGCACTGGTTTGTATATCCAGGCGAGCGGCAAGCTCTTTCACCCTTGCAATGCGCGCTGCACTTTCCGTTTTCAGCAGCAGGCTGTTGGTACGTCCATCGGACGCCAGCATGAAGCGCTGACTTGCATCGGTCGAACCTGCGGCGACCACCGACCCGTCCAGCATCAGATGGTTGATGGTTTGCGCAATATCCATCGCGGAAGCATATTTCACCGGGATCACGACTGTCTCAGCAGTTTGCGCCTGATCGAGTGTCGCGACGATTTCCTCAATGCGCTTTAAATTGCTGGCGTAATCGGTCACCACCAGCGCGTTGTTATTCGGGTAGGCCACCACAATGTTATTGGGTGCAATCAGCGGACGCAAGATCGGCACCAGTTGCACGGCCGATTCGTGGTGCAGCATAAACACGCGGGTGACCAGTTTGTCGCCGTTGCCGCGATTTGAGAGATTGGGAATATATAGTTTCGCGTCGGCTTCGGGCATAACCTTGGTTACGCTGTTTGATTCAACTGCCGCGAAACCTTGCAAGCGCAAGGCTGAGAGCAGCGTGTCATAGGCTAACGAGGCCGGGATCGGTGTAGCGGAGACAATGTTGATCGTGCCTTTTACGCGCGGATCAACCAGAAAATTGCGCTTGGTGATTTGCGATACCGCCTTGATGACTTCGCCTACATCGGCATTCACAAAGTTCAGTGAGATCTGCTCTTCTGCCGCCGAAGCCTGCAACGACGCGGCCAGCAGACAGCACAACAAGCAACGAAATAACAATCCGGCCATCAAATGCCCTTTCATAATATTCATAAGCCGATCTTCCCCGGCAGGATAAGTTGTACGGCAGTCGGCGCCTGTTCAGGACTTGCAACGGGGAGGAGTGGCGGCACTGTCGCAGCCTGCGCGCTTTTGATCGCCGAGGCATTGCCTTCTAGTACGATTGTCTGGCGTACTCCGCCGCGCTCAATCACCACGTGATCGCGTGCCACTTCCACCAGTTTATTACCCGCCATGACATCCTGCCCCACCGCCAATCCGGTCTGACGCTTGCCATCCAGTTCAAGTATAGCGAAGTTTGGCGCAAAAACCCCGACCAGTTTCACGTTAGGCATTGCAGCTTGAGCTGTTGCCACAGCCGTCACCACGATGCCAAACAAGTGCTCAGCCTGAGCATGACTATCTGCCGCCATCCTAGGCAGCACGGAGTCGCTGTTTGGCGCAAAAACCAGCCAGGCCCACTTGGCCAGCATTGCCCCGATGACCAGCACCGCCAGCACACGCCATGCAGTCTTTGCCGGTAATGATACCCGTTTCATTTCTGACACTCTCAACTCCTCCGATAAGCCCGGAGGAAGTATACACAAGCCAACATGCTTGGCGATACGAATAACAAGGTTATTGAGACATCATAATTTAATCGGCCAGAAAAATTAGGAACTTACTTGGTTTGTTATCAGAAATATAGCCATTAAAAATAATGTAACGTGGCTGCAATTAAATACAGCGCAGCAGCAATTTGGCAACTCAATCTGCGCAGCTCAAGCACGACTATTGGCGGCGCCAACGCGTATGGCTTCAATGCGGCAATCAATATACCGTTGTAATGCTTGTTGTAATACTTACCGGAAAATCTGTTCTGCATCGCGTTTCAGAAGGTTTAGCCAAACACGCGTTGATCAATCCGTGCCAGCTTTTGGGCATAATCCTGACTGACACTGACGGGCAATTGTTGCCGGCTCAATGTTTGCCATTGCGAGAGTGCTGAGCGGACCTGGTACTGAATTTCATCAGCATTAGTCACGCCATGCTTCGCAGCCAGCGCATCCATTTGTTTCTTTGCCGGCAGGCCTGCACCCATCATCGAGGTAGTATGTTCACGCGCATCATCCGACAGGGTCAAATCATACGCCGGTGACAGCCGCCACTGCCCGTCCATGATGAAAGTGAAATTCTTGATATGATCATCCTGATTGCCGCTAAGCACATTAAAAACAGCAAGACGATATGCGCGTTCGATATTATTGAGATTTTTGGTCAGCCATGCCGTTGCACCCAGTATCGCTTCGTAATCCATGGAAGGCGCGCGAAAATCGGCATGCATTAAGCCCGCCATGCTTAAAATATGCTTTTTGACATTTCTGCTTCGATCAAAACGCCGCACAGCAAAAAAACGCTGCACGCCGACATCAATAAGTCGAGTTTCCGGCATTTCCAAGCCGGCCAGCCTGGCCATATCGGCGTATATTTTTTCAATGATGCCTGCGTGCAGGTGATCATTTTTTGCATGAAATTTGACCAGCCAGTGCGAATAATCATCAGGAATAACATCAACTCCGGAAATACAATGACTGAAATCTGCCGAAAAGGCAACCGTCACTTTGGGGCGTGCGCCGCCAGGAGATCCACCAACAACCATAAGCTCATCCAACACGTCTTCTGTTTCTCCTGTAACTAATTTTCGGGCTGATTCAGCCAGGGCAAAAAGATCCTCTGTTGTTGACTGGTGAGGGGAACTTTCAGGGTAATATTCCAGCGCCCCCATCGCTTTTGTGCCGATATAAGCCAGTCGATCCAGCGCCCCGATTTCAGAACGTTCCATGCCATTACGCTTAAAGAATCTGTCCATTAACAACAAACCCCAGCCGTCAGGCAATGAGTCGGCGAAAACCCCATACAGGCCGCCAAAAAGTGAGGTATCAGCGACATGTACCGCGCCATCGAAAGGCAGTCGCAAAGGAGACAGGGAATAGCCTTCTTCCAGCCATTGCTTTGAATATTGGAAACCAATACGCTGACGGCTTCCCAGAACCAATTCACCCACTGTGAGCAATCCCGATTTCACCTGCAATTTCTTTACCGGCCTCACTCTCTGCCTCGCTTTCGTTCGGGTTTGCTGAACTCATCAAGAGAATGAAAGGCCTGTGAAGGCTGAAACAGATTGTCAAAATCTCCGAGACACTCCAGCACTAGCGCGATTTTCAATAAATTTTCAATCGAAATCGCCCCCGTCAATTCAAAACGTTTTATGTTGGACGCCGCCACACAAGCACGTTCCGCCAGTGTCTTTCTGGACAGATTAAGCGCAAGCCGTCGTGCTTTCGCCCGATCAGCGAGATTTGTCCTGGCGTAACTGACGCCAAAATTTTCTATAGATAACATATACCCCCCTATGGGTATAATATCACTATTATGGATAAAATATAGCCCGCTACTAGTTACTGAAGCGGGTTAGCTTTTCTCAAAGCATTTGTTTATTTCGTGAATTGTGTATTTTTGCGCGTTACTGCCTTGAGCCATAGCAAAAATCTTTACGGGGATGAAAAAGTTTTTTGTAGGATAATCAGCCCACTTAATCAATAGGGATCGCCATTGAAAGCGGAAAGTCATAGCGCTGCACCACGGAATTTCCGGCAAAAACTGCTGGCCATGCTAGGACTTTGTTTTGTGCTGATTCTGGTGGCGCTGGATCAGTCCGTCATAGGCACCGCGCTGCCTACCGTGGTCGCCGAACTGAACGGATTTGACCTGTATGCCTGGGCGGGTACCGCCTATCTGTTGACCTCGGTGATTACGGTGCCGGTGTTCGGTAAACTGGGCGATGAATACGGTCGCAAACCGTTCATCATTGCCGCCATTATTCTGTTCACGCTGGCCTCGATGCTGTGCGGCGCGGCGCAAAGCATGCTGGAACTGATCCTGGCACGCGCCTTACAGGGCATCGGTGGCGGCATGCTGGTCGCCACTACGTTTGCCAGTGTGCCCGACATCTTTCCGGAATCATACGAACGCCTGCGCTGGCAAATTCTGTTCAGCACGGCTTTCGGCCTGGCGAATGCGGTAGGTCCCTCACTGGGCGGCTACCTGACAGAATACTGGGGCTGGCGCTGGGTGTTCTTTGTCAATCTGCCTGTCGGCATCATCAGCCTGGGGGTTGTCTGGTTGTATCTGCCCGGCATACGTCACACCGAACATCCGCCTGAAAAACTCGACTGGTTCGGCGCCTTGCTGGTCGCCCTGACGCTGGGCAGCTTGCAACTGCTGGTGGAATGGTTGCCCCAGCATAAACAGCCCTTGCTATTGGCTGCATTAGCTTTACTGGGCGCCGCCAGTGCCATGCTGCTGATCTGGTGGGAGGGCCGCTGCAACAATCCGGTATTACCGCTGGCGATGTTCAGTCACCCTGTTTTACGCCCCCTGTTCATGCTGTCGTTAATGATCGGTTTTTGCATGTTCGCCATCATGTATTACGCGCCGCTGATGTTTCAGGGCGGTTTTGGCCTGTCGCCCAATCAGGCGGGCTTGCTGATCACCCCGCTGGCCGTCTCCATCACGGTAGGCAGCATTATCAACGGGCGCATCGTCACGCGCCTTGAGTCGCCGCATGGGATTTTATATATCGGCCTCACGCTGTTTCTGCTTGCTGCCTTGTCATTGACGCAGATCAGTATTACCACCTCACCGATGAAAATTGCGCTTGCCATGATGACCGGCGGACTGGGACTGGGCCTGATGCTACCGAATCTCACCCTGCTGGTGCAGATCAGCAGTCCGCGCACGCAACTGGGCATCGCAACCGCCATGCTACAGACCATGCGCATGGTGGGCAGCATGCTGGGCACCGCGCTGGCAGGTTCGCTGATTTCGAATTTATATGTCGCAAAAATTCACCTGATGCTGGTCAATCAGGAAAAATGGACAGCCTGGCTGGATGATCCGCAGATCCTGGTGGATGGTCTGCGTGCAGCGAAGTTTCTTGAAGCCGGCGCAGCCCGGATGACGCTCAGCGCGGCACGCAATTGTCTGGTTGAAGCGGTACATACCAGTCAGGGTTTAATTGCGGCCTTGCTATTGCTTGGTTTCTGGCTGATTTACCGCATTCCCGCGATTAAAATTCACGGCCGCAGCCAGGCATCCTGATTCATTACTTGTTGCCCAACATGAGTTTAACCGGCACATCAGTTCCTTGTGCATCCACTTTTTCAGCGGGCAGTATTGTCAGCCTGTCTGCCGGCACGCCGGCATTTTTCAGCGTGCTTTCCGTGTCTGCGGCGCGCGCACCGGCTAGTTCCTGTAATGGTGACTCAGCCACGACGACTTTACTGCGCAAACGTTCAAACAGCAGGGTATAAAAATCAATGCCTTTGAGCTGACTGACTTCCTGTTCAGTCAGTGTGCGTTTTTTATGAAGCGTCAGACCGGACAGCACTTTGCCAATCGTGCTTTCCGTCAACTGGCCCGGATTCGCCTGCCGGAATCCCTGTTTGAGCGCAGCCAATTCCCCGTCATCAAACCGCGCGGCAAACAGTTTTTCAAGCACATGCTGGACTTTCGGGTCATGGCTGGCAAGCGGGCCCGGGTCTTCGCCGGCCTCCAGATGCTGATTGATGCCTTGTGCAAGGCTGCGGCGTAATTGCAAATCGGCAATCGCGACACGATCTGTTTCGGCATAGACGCCGTGTATAGCGATAGACAGCCTGGGACGTTTGACCAGCATTTGCGCCAGATGCTGCAGCTTTTCCCGTTCAGGAGGCGAGAGCTGCGCATTGCCTGATTCGAACACGATATTTTCAACCGCTTTATCGCTGCCAAACAAGGCACCCAGCGCACGAAAAGGCGCGGTGACTATCTTGCCAAGGACATTGCTGAACGCCTTCCAGATGATACTGCGATAACTGAACCTGGGATCATCCAGACTGCCGGAGACAGGCAGCCCTAATTCAATTTTTCCGTCCGAATCCTGCAAAATGGCAATCGCCAGATCCAGCGGCAAATCTTTGGCCTCCGGACTCGACACGCGCTCACCCAGCGTCAACTGATTCATCACCACCTGATTGTCCCCCGCTAACTGACGCTGCTTCAGCTTGTATTCCAAATCCAGTGACAATTTACCCGAAGTGATGCGCCGTCCGGCAAAAGTCGCCGAATAAGGCGTGAGTCTGGCCATTTCAATATTTTTAAATATCACCTTAATATCGGTCATATCGGCAGGATTGCTTAAATTGAGCTGACCTGCCGCATGGGCTGTACCGTATTCATCAACCAGACCGTCCAGCGTCAATTGACCCTGCGCATCACTGCGGGTTGACAGCCCGTTGATGATGCCCTTCAGATCATGAATCCGGGTGCCAAAGGGCAGCGCCAGCGAATAATCGGCATATTCCATCTGGCTTGCCACCAGACGCAAGCGGTCTATGTTGACACCGAACGGCGCAGATTTAATGGTTTGCTGCCCGGTACTTGCGACAGGCAGCAGTAGCTTATTAAAACTGAGCGATTTATCCTTATTGATAATCAGTGTCGCATCGAGTCCGTTGATGACGAGTTCATTGATGTCTAGTTCAGACGGCGTGACGTCAAATGCGCGACTGGACAAGGACTTCAAACCCAGAAAAAGATTACCGGTATCCGCCTCGACCAGCCGCAAATCGCTCAGCGCAAAATTACCGCTGAATTTCGCGCCCTGCGCCCCGTAGCTGGCATGACCGGCTGCGGAAAGTTGCCCTTTGACCAGCTTTAACTTTGCCAGTCGGGACAATAAGGGTTGTGCAGGCAGTAAACTCAGATCGGCCAGCCTGATTTGAAGATCCACCGCAGGCTTGGCGGGAATCACCTGACCTTCTGCTGTAAAGCTGCCGCCATCTGCGCTGGTAAAGGACGCCGTCAAGGGCAATGCGATGTTCAAATCATCACTGATGTTGTTTATCTCAACGGCGATATTCTTAAGCCCCAATTGCGCCGCTTGATCTTTGAGCACGACATCAAAATTCTGAAGTTGCAGCTTGGCGAGCTGATAATGCCACGGCACAGTTTGCGGCTTTTCCGGCTTATTTGTTGTCCGGGGCAAGGCCTGCAGAATGTCGATGTGACCCTGAGCATCGCGTGCAATATGCAGCTGCCCCTCATCCAGGGCAATGCGCCCCACGGTGGCCTGATGTTTATTCAGATTGACGTGAACATCTTCCACACTGCCTGTTCCTACGACTTGAGGGGCAGGTTCTGTCTGCAAAGCCAGCTTTATCACCTTGAGCTTGCCAAGCTGCGCAATTTGACTCGCAAGGTCAAAGCGGCCATCCACCGCTTCAATGGCGTCTACTGTAACGGCAGGTCCTGTTGCCGGCTTTAATTGAACGCCAGCAAGTTTAGCGGCTATCTGCGCCAGCTTGATCGCAGGCTTTCCCTGAGCATAGTCCAGCCGGTAATGCGCGGACAACCCTGCAATGCCCTTCACGCTAACCCCTTCCGGCAGATTAAGATAAGGCGCAAAATTTGCGACGTTTAAATTGTCAAGTTTGAAACTGCCACTCGCTGCCAGAGGATTCAGACTTGCCACACCTTGCCAGGCCAGCTGTGCGCCGAAGGAACTCAATGCGGAGATGGTATATTGCCCCTTATTCCCCGGCAAGGAGGACAGTTCTGTCAGCGTCAGATCAAGCGGTTTGATTTGCGTGATGAAGGCAGGCTTGATGCGCTGATCCGCGAAGTTGAGTACCGTGCCTGACAATGCAAAGTGATGGATAAGAAATCGGGGCAAAGCGGTATCCGGCGTTTGCGTCTTTTTCGGGTCTTGCAGGGCCGAGATCAGCGCCGACCAGTTAAGTTTGCCATCGGCCAGCAATGAAGCCTGCACCTTGAGTCCCTCCAGCCGGATATCATCAAATACCAGTGCGCGTCGATACAGGCTGGCAGAGGATAAATCAATGACCAGTTCGTTAAAGCTCAGCAGCGGCTTGCCGTCAGGCCCGGTAAGATGCAATCCGGACAGGCGCAACCGCCATTCAAAAGGATTGAACTCAGGGCGATTCATGGTGAGATGATGAGCGCCGGCACCGGCAATATATTTTTCCGCTTGCGCTTGCAAAATACGCGGCATGACCTGCCAGCTGAACAACAGGGCAGCCACAATGAGACCTGCCAGCGTGAAGAAGAATGATTTGCGTGAGGGCAAATTAGACATATATAGAATCCAAATAAGTCGCAAGGACGAATTCTAGCGACTCCTTAACTGATTGCATAGCGCAGGACGATTATCACGCCCTGTCATATCCTTGTCATAACATCCCGCTAACATAGGATGCTTAAGATAGTTTATGGAAATTGACATGCTCGCGTCACAGCCAAATGAGCCAGCTCAAACGAATCTCCGGTTTTCAAACGATAACGGTCCGGGTGTGCCGGCAGCAGCCATGACACCGCTTCAGGAAATCATTGCGCAACGCAAATTAAGCGCCTTGTTTCAACCTGTCATCGACCTTCAGAGCGGCGAAGTCATAGGTTTTGAGGGATTGATCCGCGGCCCGGCGGACAGTACCTTACATTCGCCGGTCAATTTGTTCGGTGCAGCCTTGCAACAGAACCTTTCACTGGAAGTGGAAATGCTGGCGCGCCAGATCGTCCTGGAGAGTTTTTCCAGACAAAAATTACCCGGCAATCTGTTCCTTAATATCAGCCCTGAGACGATGTCGCTGCCCAGCTTCAAAAACGGCAGGACACTGGAATTCATGAGTTCGCTGGGTATTGATCCTGCCCGCGTGGTCATGGAAATTACTGAAAACCAGCCGACCTACGATTTTGAGGAAATGCGCAGTGCGCTGTTTCACTATCGTCAGATGGGTTTCAAGACCGCGATTGACGATCTGGGCGAAGGATTTTCCAGTCTGCGTTTATGGTCTGAACTGCGTCCGGAATACATCAAGATAGACATGCATTTCATACAGGGTGTTGATCACGATCCTGTCAAATTACAGTTTTTGAAATCCATACAGCAGATCGCCGGAAGTTGCGGCACCCGCGTCATTGCCGAAGGGATTGAGACGGAAGGCGAGCTGCGCGTGGTAAAAGATATCGGCATTGCGCTGGGCCAGGGATACTTTATCGCCCATCCCAGCCCTACCCCGCCCTTGCTGGCCTCGAACGAGACCTGCCGCATCATCAATTCGAAAAATATCGGCGTATTCCCTGTCAACGGCATGAGCCATCGCAGGCAAATAACAGCTGAAAAGCTGTTGAGTTATGTAGAACCCGCGCAACTTGAAACTTCAAATGAACAGATTTTTGAGCGCTTTTCCGGCAATGCCGCTTTGCATATTATCCCTGTGGTGAAAAACGGACTGCCGACAGGATTAATCAATCGCGATCAGTTCATCGACACCTTCAGCCAACCGCGACAGCGGGAGCTAACGGGCAAGCAAATCTGTCAGCATTTTATCCGGACAGATCCGCTGCTGGTAGAAAAAAGTATGCCTGTAGAAGAGCTCAGTTCCTTCCTGGCAGAAACGCCAACCCGGCATTTTGCCGATGGTTTCATTATCACCGAACAGGGGCGTTATATCGGCGTCGCTACCCTGCAGGACTTGTTGCGCGAATTAACCAGAATGCAACAGGAGTCAGCGCGTTATGCCAATCCGCTCAGTCTGTTGCCGGGTAATGTGCCTGTCATTGAACACATTGAAGGCCTGCTGCAGATGAATACAAAATTTATTGCCTGTCATTGCAATCTTGATCATTTCAAGCCTTTCAACGACAACTTCGGCTATGGCAAGGGCGACGAAATGATCCAGCTCGTCGCAAGGTTGCTGGGCTGGGCCTGCGATCACACCATGGATTTTATCGGCCATATTGGCGGCGATGACTTTATTTTGCTGATGCAAAGCCGTGACTGGAAATCGCGTTGCGAACAGGCATTGCGCTCGTTCGAACAGGCAGCCTCCTTGCTGTTCAAGGAAGAACATATCCTCAATGGTGAATATTCGAGTGAAGGACGCGACGGGAAGCTGATCTTCCATCCGCTGACCAGTCTGTCCATCGGTGCGATTACCGTACTACCCGGACAATTCAGCTCTCATCACGAAGTTTCTGCCGCCATGAATGCGGCTAAAAAAATGGCTAAAAAAGTCGCTGGCAACAGTCTGTTCCTTGAGCAACGCAGAATCAGATCATGAGAAGAAAACCACCCTTGATGGCAAAATTCGTCATGATCGTTCCTGCGCCCCCTCTCCCGAAGGGCGAGGGATACCTATGTCGCTGCGCGGATTGAAGGATAACTCATGAGATCGCTACCAGTCAGGGCCGTTTTCCGGGCGCTGCGTTTATCTTTGCATCTGGCTTACGGCTTGTCGATCGCTATTATTTTCCCGCGCTTTAGCCAGACTTTACGTCGTCGTATTTTGCTGCGCTGGTGCAGCGAAATGCTCACGATACTCAATATACGCATCAGCATGGCCTCGGATATTGCCCGATTACAATCAGGCATTATGGTCACCAATCACATTTCCTGGCTGGATGTGTTTATCTTGAATGCCGTCGTGCCCATGCGCTTCGTCGCTAAAGCCGAAGTACAAAGCTGGCCGGTCATAGGCTGGTTTTGCGGCAGGGCACAGACCCTGTTCATCGAACGGGGTCGAGCTCGCGATGCTGCGCGCATCAACAAACAGATAGTCGAGTTGCTGCAAGGCGGCGATAGTTTGGCGGTATTTCCTGAAGGCACGACCACCGACGGCACCGCTATAGCGGCTTTTCATGCCTCACTATTGCAACCTGCCATTGATGCGGCCGTACTGATACATCCTGTCGCCATCCGCTATCAGGATGCGCAGGGCGCGCATTGCACGGCCCCTGCCTACATCGACGACTTATCCTTCGCAACTTCGCTGTGGAACATACTCAATTGTCGCAATCTACATGTGCAACTGACCGCCACGCCCTCGTTAAATGCGGCGGCCAGCGATAGACGCACCCTGACGCGACAAGCGTATCAGCAGATCAATGAGGCGCTCATCGTGATGCACGCGCATCCTCGCGCCGTTCAGCCGGCGGAGGAAAACAGAGAAGGAATTTACGATCTGCTGCTGTTCTCAGCAAAAACGGATGAGGTTGAACCGTTCATCATTCACACACAATAGTGATTAGCCAGAAGCGGGCCTGTCTGCCGCAGGCAGGGGAAAAAGCCTGCCAACACTTGCGTAAGCTTCAGGTTAAAAGTGACTTTATAGCCGGTAAATTTCACTTTTATGAACACAAAGTTGACTGACTTGCTGCCTGAAACAATTCTTATGAGCAGGGGAGCCATTCTGTGTAGCAGGTCAGCGTCTCTGTGTAGCAAGCCGGCATGATTCTGTAGCAGAAAAATATCTGCCGTAAACCAAAAAACATCTGCCATAAGCAAGAAAAAATCCGCCACAAGCGGGAAAATATCTGCCATAAGCAGGCCAGCATGCCTGAGCAGCCGGGGAGGTGCTCGGCTGCTACCGAGTCAGGCTAACCTGCTTGCGAGAGAGGTTTTCTTGCTACCAAATCAGGCTGACCTGCTTGCGAGAGAGATTTTCTTGCTGCCGAATCAGGCTGACCTGCTTGCAAGAGAGGTTTTCTTGCTGCCGAATCAGGCTGACCTGCTTGCGAGAGAGGTTTTCTTGCTACCGAATCAGGCTGATCTGCTTGCGAGAGAGGTTTTCTTGCTTATGGCAGATGTTTTTTGGCTACAGAATCATGCCGGCTTGCTACACAGAGACGCTGACCTGCTACACAGAATGGCTCCCCTGCTACGCAAACTCACTTTCCTGTTAAAAGAAGTCATCTTTATGCTTGCTAAAACGGGTTCCCGGATCGGCAATCCTGTTTTTATTGATCTGAATTGAGCAAAATTACGACGACCTCAGAATATGACTACTTAGACCGGCTTTTAATACTT
>Ga0316219_1000874_pt1 | contig 36752 bp, 43 predicted proteins | sample TBH18003PmetaG_FD_203635 | JGI IMG/M metagenome (GOLD analysis project Ga0316219, IMG submission 203635) | Freshwater microbial communities from Trout Bog Lake, Wisconsin, USA - TBH18003P | ecosystem: Environmental > Aquatic > Freshwater > Lake > Hypolimnion/Profundal zone | place: USA...
TACATTAAAAGAACCACGGATAGTTCCGGGATTTGTTGTTCCATCAAAATTAACCCACGCACGGCAAAGCGTCCCGATCTGCGTTCCAGACCCATCGTTGAATTGGGGTGGTGTTCCCGTCGTGCTAGATTGAATGATGTCTGATGCTAATGTTCCGTATGACATTGTTTACCTCACAAAATAACCCAACGGCTGCCTGACGGAATCGTCACGACATAACCCGTGGACACCGTTACGGGGCCGGCTGATAAACCGCTTTTACTTGTTGTCATTGTGTAATTAGCGGAGATGGTTTGCGCGTTCTCATACACCGCACCACTCGCTTGAGCGACCGAACCTGATACCCATGCGGTTCCGTTTGACACCAACACATTACCGCTGGTGCCGGGCGAGGCGATACCCGTACCACCATTGGAAGCGGTCACGGGTGTGGGAACCGTTAGACCTGTTGTACCTGATATTGTTGCGGTCATAATATCACCTTAACTTGCTGGAGTTATGGTCAACTTGCCTTCTTGAACAAGGGCCATAATTTTGATGTAATCTGTGTTGGCAGGATCAAGCGGCACAAAACTTTCAATGCCGTTGATGTCGACTTTAATGCCGCTTTGATTGCCATTCATGTCTTTCATATATTGGGCATTAGTGTACATAATCACAACTCCGCAGAGGCTGAATATTGTTCAGAAAAAGCTACTTGTCCTGTTGATGTAATTGTAACCTGATGCACAGCACCAACTGTTGATGCAGAGTAAACTGTGCCACTTGAACAATTTAGATTATATGAAAATGTGGAAGAATATGTTGGCGCAACTCTCATACTTACTTGAAGCGGAACAAAATAGCTAAATCCATTCGAAACTACGCCATAAGAAGACATTTGCGCAGATCCTATTTGATAATACCTCTGACACTGCGCTAATTGATCGCTGTATGGATTAAATTCATAAGGCGTTGCGACAGAACCAACTTCTAATTGTACGCCTGTTATGTAAAAAGTTGCTCCTGATGTCGCAGTTATATTTTGAGCACCTGATACTGAATAATAATTTGAAGATGACCAAGATCCTGCTGTTGTCTGATAATTTGAGCCGCAACCCAGATTAAAAGATAAAGCCAATCCCTGCCCATTTGTCGTATTATAAGAAAAAGTTGTTGTGTCACCGGGTATTGTAACAGTTATATACGTCCATGTATTTGCAGAGGCGAGGCTAAATGTAAAAACATAAGACCTGAAAGCCGAACCATTTGTTCCAATGACAGATCCTGCAAATGTTCCGGTCAATGAGCTATAAGCCCAAAACGAAACTGTTATAGTCTTGGCATTTGCCGTACCGAAATTAAGATCGGCGACATTGTAGCCTTCGATCCATTGAAAACCAACCAGAAGGTCGGTTGAGACGGATGTATATGCAGAGCTGGATGTAAAACCAAGATATTTTGTAAAGCCCGCTGGAGGTGTTACTGACCCTGCGTTTTGCTGAACAGTGAATTTTGATGCTTGCGTTACATAATATGACCAACGATCAACTGTATAAACATCAGACCCCGTTGTTGAGGCCGTAACGCTTGCTCCATTGTTGCGCTGGTCAATGAGTATATTACCATTGATAATACGATTACGTTTGAAAGATGATGCGCCATAAGGCATCCCACCAAACGCAGCGTTACCAACCGTATCCAAAGTGATATTGGGTGTGGATGAGGACGCGTTTTGGATGATCGTGGTGTTAAGAGTTGCGGTCATGCGACACCTTTAATAATGTTGACGATGCGTGAATTTGGTTCTAACGCAATAAACTCATGCTGTTGACGAGGTTGCCAATCCAGAACATCGCCTGTTTTGGCTGTCATATCCCAACCATCACCATGTGCGCGAAAAGATCCACGCGCTACAATGGTGATATGAACATCTGCATCACCATGTGTGTGCATTGGCAAAATATCATTTATTTCAGGAAAATCATAAATCATCCCTGATAATTTCCCGTATGATATTTGTTTCTGTTGCAACATTATGCCACCGTTGGTCCAGTACCTTTAGAAGGAGGTGGAGGAGGAGTTGGTTTTGCATCACATTGTTGAGTTGTTGGATCATAATAATATTGATCTGCAACAACATTATCAGCACACGCAACCCAAAATAACGGAGGCGCAACTTCAAATGGTGTCTGAGATGTATCGGCAATACGTTCACCTAACAGCGTACCGTTGTAGCTGTAGGCTGGCTCATTTGGGGAAATTAAAGCATTGTTTGACATGATTTCCTCTTAATATTCAATAACCACGACACCAGCAGCGCCAGCGCCGCCAGTACTTCCGCCACCAGCTCCACCACCACCATAAGAACGTCCACCACCGTTGTTACTGCCACCGCCACCCAAAAAAGAAGAACCTCCTGCTCCCCCGCTATTTGATGAACATGCAAGAGTACTGCTACCGCCGCTGCCGCCGATATTTAATGTGCCACTTGAACCTATCCCGCCTGACCCGCCTCCGGTTCCAACTGAACCTGACCCTCCCGTTGCAGAACAATATGATCCAAATGACGATGTTCCGCCAGATGACCCAGAACCACCGCCGCTGCCACCACCGCCGCCAGCACCGACAGTCACAGAAACAGTATTTCCGGGCGTTAATCCAGTAACAACAAGAATAGCTGCACCGCCACCACCACCAGCTCCACCAGTTCCACCATTGCCGCCACCGCCACCGCCACCACCAACAACAGTAACTTTACATTTTGTTATACCAGCGGGAATGGTCCATGTACCAGTTGATGTAAAGGCGGTAAGATTGCTAAACCCACCAGCAGCAGGTGCTGAACTTGTCCAAGTTGTTCCATTTGATGTCAGCACGTTACCTGATGTGCCGGGAGATACGCTTGTTACGGCTCCAGTCCCGTTTCCAAGAACAACAGCATTAGCCGTCAATGTTGTAACACCAGTACCACCTTGTGATACACTTAAAGCCCCGCCAGAACCAACCAACATCGTCCCGCTTGTTGCAGGGATTGTGATCGTTGTTGTGCCAGCCACCGCTGGTGGTGAGATCGTAACGGAACCAGAGCTTGAACCATTGAGTGTTAAATTACCCATTAGACTACCGTCCATACGCTAGAAGATGGAATTGTGACTGTTGCCCCTGATGCTACTGTAACTGGGCCAAAAGTTCCAGAATTTGTATTAGAGGGGATGGAATAACTGGTGTTGACAGTTTGACCATTATTCCAAAAAATTTGGTCTGTGCCGCCACCTGTTGCGCCACCACCTGTTGCGGCGATTGATATACCGCCCGAGCTGTTCGTAATTGTTATGTTTGTGCCAGCGGTCAGGGTCGCTGAGGTATAGCCTGTGCCATTGCCGATGAGCAATGCGCCGTTAGACGGGGTTGTCGTAACACCCGTGCCGCCGTAACCCACGCCAAGCGTACCCGCCAGTGAGATCGCACCTGTGGTTGCTGTGGATGGTGTTAATCCCGTGCTTCCGCCTGAGAAGGATGTCACACCCCCTGTTGACGCAGCCCATGTAGGCACACCACCCGAAAGTGTGAGGACGTAGCCGTTTGTGCCGGCAGACAGGCGCGACCAAGTGTTTGTGCCCGAGCCGTAAAGCAAATCACCGGTCGCAACAGCCGTCTGGCCCGTACCGCCATAGATTGCCCCGATGGCACTGCCGTTCCATGTACCACCACTATAAGAGCCGACCCATGACAACGTATTAGTCGACCACGCCGCATTGGAAGGGACTTGGAAATGGGTGTCCCATGATCCAGCCGATGTGGCGTTTGATAAAAGCACAACAGTTCCGTATGCACCTGATTGAACAGTCAAGACTGTTGTCGAGGACGCATTTTGAACAGTGATTGCACCGCTGCTTTGATTATTATTAAACGAGAAAATTGCGCCGTTCGGAAGTGTCGTTGCATTGGGGAGCGTGACAACCTGACCACCTGAACCCGTGATAACATAAATTGGCGTAGATGCGGCTGTCAGAGTAATTGTGGTTCCTGATGCCGCTACGCTTGTGGAACCAGCAAAGAAAGCATTGCCAGTTATATTTGCGTTTGCATCACGCAGAACAACACTGTTTGCGCCGCTCGATGTCGTAACACCCGTGCCGCCGTAACCCACGCCAAGCGTACCCGCCAGTGAGATCGCACCTGTGGTTGGCGTGGATGGTGTTAATCCCGTGCTTCCGCCTGAGAAAGATGTGACACCACCTGTTGAGGCTTGCCATGACGCCGTTGTGCCGTTCGATGTCAGGACATAACCGCTGGTGCCAATAGCAAGGCGTGTGGCACTGTTTGTGCCGTTACCGATGATAAGATCACCCGTTGTTGTAATGGGTGAGAGGGCGTTAAAGCCAGCCGCTGCCGTTGATTGTCCCGTACCACCATTGGCGATAGGCAGCGTTCCCGTAACGCCGCTGCTTAATGGAAGACCTGTGGCGTTAGTTAGAGTGCCTGACGAAGGTGTGCCAAGCGCACCGCCATTGACAACAAACGCACCAGCCGAGCCGACATTTGTTCCGAGTGCTGTTAAAACACCCGTGCCTGTTGTCGTTGTTGAAGGCGCAGCACCTGCTCCGTTACCGATCACTAGGCTGTTGGCTGTTAGAGTGCCTGATGAAGCCCATGTTGAGCTGGAGCTGAAATAAGGGATGCCACCTGATGTGCCGGCAACTGTGAGAGCAAGCGTACCCGACGTTGTAATGGGCGAGCCAGAGACAGAGATAAGACCGCCCGTGAACGTCTGCGATACAGATGTGACTGTACCCGTGTAGGGGCTTGGGGCTGTCCACGATGTGTTGCCAGACCCATCGGTTGATAAAAGATAGCCGCTTGTCCCCGCTGATGATGGAAGCGTGAGAGTCCAAGATCCAGCGGTGGCATTTGCTTTAACAATCGTTGTGCCAGATGACGAGCCGTTTAATGTAAATCCAGCACTACCAATGATGGGTGTCGTGAGTGTCGGTGAGGTCGCAAGGACGTTATTGCCTGAGCCTGTATTGGCAAGATTTCCAAGCGACCCACCATTGACATAAAGCACATAGCCGTTTGTGCCGCTATTGACCGCTGTCACACCAACTGTGATGGCAGATGCGGTTGCGGACACGGCTGCCCAAGTGCCGTCACCACGCCAATATGTTGTGTTGTTAGCGTTTGTGCCGCTGTTGAGGTTTGAGACGGGAAGATTCCCTGTCACACCTGTTGAAAGCGGAAGACCTGTGGCATTTGTTAATGTGCCTGATGTCGGCGTGCCGAGGGCACCATTATAAGTGACAAAACCACCTGATGCGTTGACCGCATTACCGAGTGCCGTTGTGACACCCGTGCCTGTGCCAGCCAGACCTGTGGACACTGGCAATCCCGTCACATTCGACATAACGCCCGACACGGGTGTGCCGAGAGCTGGTGATACAAGGGTAGGGAAGCTCGATAAAACGACAGAGCCTGAACCTGTTGAGGTTGTTGTGCCTGTACCGCCATTTGCAACAGCTAATGTGCCTGAAAGCGTAATGGCACCTGCGGTTGAGCTTGAAGGTGTTAAACCTGTTGTGCCGCCGCTGAAACTTGTGACGATACCTGTTGACGTCCAAACAAACGCCGAGCCATTCCATTGAAGGAAACTATTAGCTGTGCTGGGGGCGGTGACAAAAGATGTCGCCCCAGATCCTGTTTGATAGACGATCTGATTAGCCGCACCGCTGGCAATATTGGTTGCCGTGCCGACGGACAACGAGCTGGCGGCAATGTTACCTAACGTGCCCGCGTTATCATACAACAGATAGCCATAAGTGCCTGAATTGACAGCTGTTGTGCCGACAGTAACAAGCGCACCACCAGCAGGGCCAGCGGGGCCTTGTGGGCCTGTTGCGCCGATCGAGGCGAACATTTGCCAATATGTTGCGTTGGGTGGGACTTGATTAGTTGACGGTAGAATAGCGATGTATGAAGAGCCGCCATATTGAACAATGTCGAGAACCGCATAAGTCACATATTGTGACCATGTGCCAGCATTGAAAATCGACGACAACACCATACTGTCCAGAATGTTGTTGAGGACAGGTCCGGTGATTGCCCCTTGCCCGTTCGCTATAATTTGCGAATTGATTTGGGCAAGAAGCTGATTGCGCGTCTCAGATGTTGACATTAAATGTCACCTTACGTCGTATATTGGCAGAACCAAGAGTCCCCTGTTGTAGCACCATAAACAGACACTTGATCTGTATGAACAATGCTACTGTCTTGCTGTAACCATTGACCGGGAGTTAATTTAAAACCGCTTGTGGTCGAAGGAACTGCCGCGCCGTAATTGTCGTTTGGATCGTTAAGTAACAACACATAAGGAGCGCAATCATAACCAGAGCCGGGGTTATCAATTACGATTGAAGAAATAGCGCCACCCGATAACACGCAATGCGCAGTTGCCGTATTTGATGGTGCGTATTGATTGGGGTAGCCAAGGCCGAGATCACGACCATTAGCTATATTACCGCCACCGAGGAAATGCACAGATGGCGGATAGGTATAACCAAATCCAGCGTTTGTGACGGTGATCGCTGTTACAGCACCGCTGCTGACTGTAGCCGTGGCGCGAGCCCCGCCAAACTCAAAATATAATGTGTCAGATGCTGACGTGTTTTGAATCCAAAAAGATGAGCGGGGTGCAGCACGAGGAAGAACCAATTGCGGCGTACCGCCTGTGGCTATTTTTCCGTCTGCTCTATAAACAGGTATCAGAACCTGTTGTTCACCAAAACCAACTAAACGAGCCATAGGTTAATCCTCTTAGGTCACTCTGATCTGAAGAACAGAGCCGTTACGATAGAACTGACCTACAACCACACCGCCAGCCGCCGCTGCCGCGTCGTTGGTGTAAGATGTTGATGCAGCCAGAGTTGTAGAAATTAAATTACCGACCATAACCTGCGCGACCATGATCCATGCGCCATAAACAACGCCCGAAGGGATGATGATTGTTGTGCCATTATCAGGCGCGACTGAAGAATAGTTCCAATAGAACAAACCCTGACCCCCATCACCAGGAACATTCGTCCCTTGCAGATAGGCCGTCATGCCTGTTTGACCAACGATCGAGCGCAGCACACCAGTATTATAGCAGCTGAACGTATAAGCGTTGAGCTGCCCTGCTGAAATGACGCCAACGCCATCTTGTGTTACGGTTGGAATGACACTCATTGTTGTCTCCGGCGAATTTCAAGATAAGAAACGGGGATGACAGTAAAGCAACAATAAGCGATCAGCACTTCCAAAGCTGGCAAGGTTTGTGAGGAGATCGCCATCAGCGACAACACAAACGCACCAACCAATGAAAGCAACAAAAGGGCACGCGCCGAAAGCGCGTAACCAAGCGCAGCAAAAGCCGCCAAAACCACATCAAGAGTTGAGGGCTGGGGTGCCGTTAATGTCGGTTCCGGTGCTGGGGCTGGAGGTGCCATCAAGGCTTCCATGGGCCTTCTTTTTGGACTTACTTCCTCCACGTTCAATCGCCGTACCGTTGAATTGTCGCTTAATTCCATCGAACCGTGATTCCTCTTTTTTAGGTGGACGTAAGTCTTTGCGAGTTTTAGCCCAATCGACAACTGCCTCGAACGCCTTAACTTGTTCGGTTAGAGGCGCTTCTTTGGCGATTGTTCCGTTCTCCATCGTAGCACCGACTCCAGCCTTTTCCAAGAGATGAGCTGCGGCGATGTCTAAAGCATCTAAAAGATCAAGCCTCACTGTCATTTTGGGTTTTATCCTCTGATTGTGGAGCCGCTTTTTCCGTTGATTCCTCTGGTTTTTGGGGAGTCTCGGGTGTTGGTGCTTGGGTTTGAGGCGTCGCAGCATTACGCTTACTGATTCGCTCTAACGCCTTAGCATATAATTCACGTTGATCTGGAGCTATTGGCCCAGAAGGTAAGGGAACATTAGGTCTGGGGGTGGCGAGTTTTAATTCAGGTTCGTTTTGAGCTTGTTGCTGACCAGCCATCGCCCCCGAAATACCTGCTGAAAGCGCGTCTCCGGTGCGTTCAACGGGTGTTTGTTCCGGCGCGTCTCCGGTGCGTTCAACGAGTGTTTGTTCCGGCGCAGTCTGTTGTGTAGTTTGCCCATCAGAACCCGCAGCTTTATTATAAGCTGCCATACGTTGCGCAAGATAACGATCCATAGTCAAGCCGTTATTAAGAGCTATTTCTTGAGCTGTAACATAACCCTTTGGCCCGCCATACCATTCTCTAAACACAGCTTCTGGTCTATCATTATGATTTCTAAGAATATTCGATATGTAATTTCGAGTGACGGCATCTTGAATTTGCGGTGGTGCATCTTTAGCACGTTTATAACGTGTTGCCTCACCACCTAATTTTCTAGCCTGTTCTTGCCATGTAGCATCAGAAAATTGATAAGCTCCAGACGCTGTAGAACCTCTACCTTCTGCAAAACTGGTTTTTCTATAACCGTTTGAAGATTCTGAGTTTTTTATCACGCGCATAATATTGTTTATAATAGCGTTACGATCATTGTTTTGCGGCTGAGTAGCAGTAGCAGTAGTAGTAGTAGTAGTAGGAGTTAAACCTAATTGTGTGCCTAAAGCCGCGTTACCCTGCCGCCAGTTAGCAGCCACTTTTGCGTATTTGGCTGGATCTTTAGCGATCAAGCCCTCGATGTAATCGCTTCTGGCTTTAAACATCTGGGCAGGGTCATTGTTATGTTGTTTAACCATAGCAACGGCAGTCTGGGGATCAGAAATCAGAGCTGTGTCATAGGCAATAGCCGCTGATTTTGGATTTAATTTTGCTAAGGCATCCCCGTTAATTGCTTGCCATTGGCGATAGCGTAGGGCTTGAGGTATTTGCGAGTCGCCATGCTGCGTAGCAAGGGCATCCGCAGCCAAGAAAGCAGGTGAATATTGCTGTGCTGTTGAAGCAAGCGCCGAGTCGTTGGTTGGAGCAAGTGGTGAAACAGCCATTATTCTCCCTCCCCTCTACCAACACGATATGCACCATAACCGCCCGTCAGAGTACTCAGACCTAGGATTGTTGCACTTCTGGTTAGCGCATAAGTGCGCAGATCCTGAGCATATTTAAGCGCCTTACCGCTGCGTTCATATTCTGCACTGGCCTTTTCTATATCATCTAATAATGAATCAAATTGGGCTTTTGGTAAAGCACGAGGGTTAGCACGACGCAATGTTGTTAAGAAACCCTGAAGTGTCGTACCAAGTTTTTCGGTCGGTGTGCTGTCAACAAGAGATTGAAGCGTCTCAAATTTATCGCGTGCTGTTTCAGCCTTATCCCATTTTTTAGTTGCGTCTTTAACAGTCTTCCGAAGAGGCGCTGCGGCTTCTTCTAGCAATTTTTCGCGGCGTTTAAGTCGTGCACGGGCCTCCCCTACACGTTTTGCGGCGGCACTCGCCATTTCTTTTTCTGTTGGTAAAGGTGGGCCGCTGGGCTCTTTAGCCACAGGTAATTCGGCTGTGCGTGGCTCAAGGCCAACACCTGTTAAAGGCTTACCTTCTCTAATTGCGGCTGCACGTTTAGCTTGCAGATCGAGAAGACGATTTTGGCGTTCAACTTCGGATTCGGCTTCTTGGCGCATACCGACATTAGCTTTAGCTTCTTCTTTCACGCCTGAAAGTTTTTCTTTAGCTTCTTGTATTTTTTGTTCCGCGTCTTTCCTGAGCGAAGCAAGATTATCAAATTCTTCACTCAATCCTGCGCGATCGATGACTTCACCGTAACGCTTTTTAAACGCATCGAATTTTGCTGATGTTACTTTAGCCGCTGATTCTGCGCTGGCACCGAATAACTCACCATTCAGATATTGACGAACTGAATCCTGAAGGTCTTTATTATTGGCAATCAGGGCATCCAGACCTTCTTGACCTTTTCTGGTTCTGTTTAAGATCTGGGTGAGTACGTCACCCTCTGCTTTTTTAAAGTCAGTTCCGTAACGACGCTCCGCCACACCTTCAAAAACACCGCCTTCACCAAAGGGGTCGAGAGGTTTTTTGAGTTTAGCGTATTTATTTAACGTCTCTTCCATTTCTGGGACGGCGTCAAACATAGCTTTATCTGCAACTTCTTTCAGGCCGCCAAGTCGTTCAACTTGGGTACCAGCTGCTGATTTGGATATACCGCCCATAGCCTGAATACCACTACCCACGGCATCGTTGATGTCTTTACGGACGTTATCCATTAACGAAAAAGTAATTTTTCCATCAGAACCGTATTGTTCCAACAAATTCTTTTTATCAATCAAGAAAGTCCTGACTTCCTTTGATGATGTTGTTTGCAGCAACTCGTTAATCTTATTTATGATAGGTCTTACGGGAACTATTGTAGGCGCTGGCTTTATAACTTTTCCGTTTTCATCGACCTGCGGTCCATATTTTTTCTCAAGTTCAGAATAACCTGAATTTTGCTTAACGTGAGCCTCGAGATTTTTCTGCATTTTTTCGACGCGTGGTTGAATTTCTTCAGCCAGCTCGTTTGCTGTCATAGTGGGACGGCGAGCAAAACTATCTGCAACTTCATCGGCGTAAGCGGCTGCGCTTTCAGAAATACGCTCATGTTCGGCAACATAAGCCTCTGCTTGCTCTTTAGTCATCCCTGTTTGTTTAGCTACTCGTTTTGCTTCATCGCGCTGCAAACGAAGTTTTTCTGGGATGTTCTCTTGCAGTTTCTCCATGAAACGAGGGTCCATCGCTTCACGGACTTGCTCAATATTGCGAACGTTTCGGCCTTCTTGTTCACGAACAAGAGGGCTTAATTCAGCTTCACGTTTTGCACGAGTTAATTCTTGTATTTTTTTCTCGGTTGGGTTTAGAGCTTCTTCTGCTTTTGTTTTGACTTTTTCAGCCTCTGTCATCTTATCAGTTTCACGCTGTATAGCTTCACGAGCTAGTTTAGACGCGGTTTCTTGCTGCTGTTCGAGCAATTCTTCGGCTTTTTCGACAGCGGTTTTCTGTTCAGTCAAAGACATGGCCGACCATGTTTTATTAGCACCCTCTAAAAATGTTCCTATTAACGCTGCTGATCCACCAAACACCATTCCGTATTTCAAACCGGAAATGATTGCCTCCCAGCGTGCTTGATCGCGTTTTTCACGCGTTTCTTCCGTGCGTGGTTCTATAGCACCGCTTCCTGCGCCAATCGCACCGCCTGTTACCGTACCTTTACCTAATTCTTTACCTGTAAAAATTACACCTTCTTTAAGACCCTTGAGCGCCTCTTGTGCCCATGTTAGTTTTTGTTTTGCTTCGGCTACAGTTGGTGCGGCTTCTGCCACAGCGGCTTCTGTTTCAGGTGCGGCTTCTGCCACAGCGGCTTCTGTTTCAGGTGCTGTTCCCGCCAACCAGCGATAACCTCTTTTAACAGTTTCTGGAACTAGCGAGCTTGCTCTTGGAATATAAGGAGCAAGAGATTCACTGCCGCTACCGCCGAGAAGTTCTTCGCCGAGAAGTTCTCCGCCGAGAAGTTCTCCGCCGAGAAGTTCTATGCCGCTAAGTACTCCGCCGAGAAGTCTTCCGCCGTATAAATAAGTGCCGAGCTCACCGATTTTTTGACCTACTGGAGAACCATAATTTTTTAAAGTCTTTTGTGTCTCGGCTAAATAATTTTCAAGATCATCGGCTCCGGTTTTCCTAGCTGCAAATTGCCCAACACCAACAACAGGTTGAGCTGCTCCAGAAGCAACGCCTTTATAACCTTCTACTCTACCTTTCTCATACTCCGCTTGTTTTTTAGGATCTGTAAAAATAAAGCGTCTTGTATAAGGGTCAAAGTAAGGGCGTTCTTCTGGTTCAGGTTCTTTTTTTGCGGCTGGTTTAGGTGGTAACACTGTCGCAGCAGGTTTGGGCGGCAAAAGAGATGTGGAGGCGGAAGTTGTTGTATCATCCGTCTGGTCATCTTTTTTAGGAAGTGGCGGTAATGATACTTCAGCCATTACTTAACCCCGCTTTGTGCGTTTATTTTAGCCATCACTTCTTCTAATTCATCTTTATTTTCCTCATAATATTTAATGAAAGTATCGTCTGACACATCTTTATATTCAGGGTGATTTTTGCGAACGTAATCAAGATAAGCCTTAGCACCATCAGAAACAGGTTTACGATCTGGATCAAATGCGTTTATTTTAGCCATCTCTTCTTCTAATTTATCTTTATTTTCCTCATAATATTTAATGAGGGCATCGTCTGACATATCTTTATATTCAGGGTGATTTTTGCGAACGTAATCAAGATAAGCCTTAGCACCATCAGAAACAGGTTTACGATCTGGATCAATAATTGCACGCATTTGATCCATTGTTCTACCGGGTTGTTGCAGGGCGTTTGATGGGAATGTATCTAAGCCACCATTTTCTTCTGCATATTTTCTAACATCTTCGCCTTTTTTATTGCCAAAAATTTGCTCAGGCGTAAAGAAACGACCTTTTTCTTGTACAATACCTAGACGTTGACCGTTAAGCAAATCTTGTAGCTCTTCTGCTACGGCTTCACCAGCTTCACCGCTTAGAGCGTTACTAAAGATTTTTCTCATTGCTTCGCGGTCAGCTAAAGCACCTGAAGTTCCAGTGCCTTGCACGGCTTTAACAACTTCGTTAGCGACAACTTCAGCAACAACATCAAACTTAACTTGGGCAGGGCCGTTGACAGCTTTACTAAGTGAAGATGCCCAACGATTTAACGCAGCGACATCGCCTGTTGTTGGTTTATCAGCCAAGGCTTTAAGGAATGACTGAATATGGTTATCAGCAACATCAAGAGATTTAATCGTCTTGGATGTCTGACCGCTTTCAATATCAAGCAAATCTTTTTGACGTGCAATGCCGTCTGCGATCAGATTAGGATGTAGTTGCTGCGCTTTAATTAAAGCTGCACGCAAGTTTGGATCGCTCGACATCTTGCTCGATGTTGGAATTGGATAGTTAAATGATGCCATTGCTTCAGCGATTGAATCAACTTCGTCTGGTGTAATCTTACCACCGCGTTTTAATTGTGCGTCAGCTTTTGCAAGAGCGTCACTGTGTTTTGTATCACCATTGATCTTATCGATCATCGCTGCACGTTCTTGCGGAGAAGCATCTTTATATTCTTGTGAATCAAGAAGCACTTTAATATCGTCTTTCTGTTTAGCTTCTCTTTGCAATTTTTCTGTTCTTGCCGTCATCTCTGCAATGGAAGCGGCATTTTTCTTTTCAAGATCAAGAGCTCTTAACACGCCTTGAAGACCGTTCTGTTCACGAATTATCTCAAGATTTGTGTGTTGAAGAGCTGAATTAACTGCTTTAACATTGGCGTCAATTTCTTTTTCTTTTTTAGTCCCTGCAATCTCAGCAAGTTTTTCTTCGGTATCATAACCTTTCAAAGCGTCTTCATAGGCCTTTTGCTGAAATTCAGCAGCTTTTAGCATGTTAGCGTTAGCTACTTTAAATTCTTCAAGAGCTTGTTTAGATGCAGCGTCGTTCTTTTGGTTAAACCCGTTCATTGCGGCGGCAGCGGCGTTTAACGCAGTTGTAGCGTGACGCCGTGTAAAGAGAGACCCCAACATAGCAAAAATCATCACCATCGATCCCCATTGTTCAGCGGGGCTCGTTTGTGTCGCAGGTTTATAAGGAACTTGCTGAAGTTGAGGAGCTACGAGTTTTCCTTTTTTTAAATCGATTTCTGCTTTCTTTTCTTCTGTTTCTCTTTCAATAGCCGCTTTTTTTTCGTCGGATTCTTCAATATTTTGTAAAGATTTTTCTTCGTTTGCTGAGAGTTTATCTTCGTTCTCTTGCTGTTTTCTGTATAACTCTTCGACAGTAAGTTCGGGTCTAGCAACTGGCGTAGCAGAACCGCCTACTGGAGTTAAAGCAGTGGTGGGTGTTGTTGTTGGCGCAAGTGTAGATGAAGCAGGGGCTAATGGAGAAGAGGTAGTGCTAGTAGCATTAGTGCTAGTAGCATCAGCATCGGCTTTAGCTTTAGCATCAGCATCGGCTTTAGCTTTAGCATCAGCATCGGCTTTAGCTTTAGCAGCTTTAGCCTTAGCGTCTTCCGTATTATCGTCATCGTTATTTGTATTTTCCGCCATGACTTATCATCCTGTTGGCGTTGGCGTAGAGAGTGATTTACTAAAACCACCCGCCATTGCATTAGTAAATCCTGCGATTGCGTTACTCATGGCAACATCTTGTTGCATTGATGTCTGCATCAAGTTTTGATAAAGGCCAGAAGCAAATTCTTGTTCATTTACACCTGTTGTCAGCAATTGATTTGCAATACTTGCACCTTGTGACACAGTTGTTTGTGCTAAGTTGGCAAGATCTTGCATTTCAGCAGATGAACCTGATTGACCACGCGCAGCATATTGAGAGCGAATTGTTGCAGCCGCTGAATTATGGGCTGCCGATAAACTCGCTGCAATACCGGGCGGTAATGTGCCAGAAGTCAGATAACCCTGTAATTGAGCACCCTGTGCTTGTAATTTCGCGGCTTCTGCTGAAACATTACTGGCGTATTTAGGCATCTGATCGCCTTTCATCAAATTAGCCGCCAGACCTAAAGCTGAAAGTGCAGCTTGAGGGTTCTTCATGAGATAGTTACCCACTTGACTTCCCAGACCTTCGCCACCCGCCTGAGCCGCCGCGTCACCTGCGTTTATTGCGTTTATTGTTGATTGCGGTAATCCACCTTGTTCTATACTTGATACAAGATCTGGAGATAATGTACCGCCACCGCCAGTTGCCGCTGGTGCCACTGAAGTTGCCGTTGATGACGGCACTGTTAATGTCGTTGTTGCACCTTGGCTCAATAATCGAGAACCTGTAGATGGTGCTGGAGTCAGGGAACCTTCACTAGGTGCAAGAACAGAATTTGCATTGTTAATAGCGGGTGTTGATAAACTTGAAGGAGCTGTTGTTGTGGTTGTTGTGCTTGCAACATCTGTTGGTGTTGTGACTGACGAACCGCTAGGTACACCAAAAGTTTGTGCCGCGGAAGGTGAAGCATCGTTCAGTGTTTGAGGGGCAATTGAAGCAACTTGCGTTGATCCAGTAACAGGAGTTGTGGCCCCTGTTGCGGTTGATGTGATGTCACTTGTTGCAGCACCTGTAGTGCCTGAGAGATCAGTGGTTGTTGTACCTAGATCTGTTGCACCACCAGATAAGTCGAGACCTAAATCTGCGCCTGTGCTGCCCGGAAAGAACGCACCACCCGCAGCTGTATCAGTAAGAGGAACTGTTGTATCAAGCGCAAGAGATGGAACAGCTCCAGAAACTGCGGAACCCAAACCAGAAACAGTAGCCGGAGCAAGTGCGCCAACGTCGGCAGATAATGCGCCCGAAGTTGTCGCAAGTGTTGGTAATGTACTGGCTAAACCAGCATCAGCGGCGACTGCACCAGTTTCACCGAGTGCACCTGATGCACCTAGTGCACCTAAAAGAGATGAATCTGTTAAACCTGCTACGCCACCATTAAGAAGTGCGGCATCACTAAGGGTTGTGCCAAGAGCTGCACCGCCAACTCCAACACCAGTGTCAGCTAAAAGTCCCGCTCCAGTAGCATCAGCCGCAAGGCCAGCTCCAACATCCGCAACCGCTGCTGTACCTGCATCGGCTGCTAAACCAGCCCCAACAGCGTCAGCCGCAAGGCCAGCTCCGACATCTGCCGCGCCTACATCGGCTGCTACGTCCGCTACTCCTGCCACGATGCCCATTAGTTTAACCTCTTCTCAAATCCACTCTCAACAGGTCTGTATTTTTCCCGTCTGAGAACAAAACCCAAAGCTGGATGATCCACTTTAACATTAACATGGACCACATGAATACCGCGATCTTTTAAATCTTGCTCCCAGAATTGAGCGAGATTTCGTCCTACTTTACCATCCCGATAATCTGGATGAACCCAGATAATATCGTTTGCTGCCCAACTATGGGCTTTATAATGTATGTGCTTACGCGTAATGAAAACAGCGTAACCGACTAATTGTCCAGCTTCTGTACGAACAGTGTAAATAACGAGCATACCAATTTTTTCTAGATTTTCGTATGCTGTCCAATCGGGGTCAAGCGGAATGTCTTGCCAGACGGCAATTTCGCTCCAATGCGCAGCAATAAGCTCGCCACACTCATTTCTTACGTCAGCCAGCTTTTCAACCGCGAATTTGAGCATTTATATCCCCAAAAGTTGCTCTGCGTTCTGGTGTTCTTGGTAATTCAGATTTATCCACGATTCGAGCTGTTCAGGTTTTGAAAAATCAACGTCAAGAAGATCAGATGATTGAGATTTCAAAATTCCGTTCATGTCTGTGTGCAATGCAGCATTATTTTGCAAAAATTGCTGAAGACTGTCTGAATTGATTGGTTCAATTTGATAATCTGTTAAATTAACGCCGTATTTTTTTAAAATTGCAGCGCGTATTTTATCATGGCTATTGCGATGGTCATACGAAAACTGACGCCATTGTTCGTCAGTCTTCGGAACATTTAGTAACGCCGCAAGCATTATTCACCTGTGCGATTCGAACGTCCAGCAGGACGTGTCGCATCAGGTTCCACCTGTGGCATATCAAAATTCGCGAAATAATCTTTATTCCAGCCTGTACCTTGCCAATGAGCAGTGCCATTTGGGGTCTGGGCTGTGAAACCTTTGGGGTTTTCGCCTTTTTGGATTATGTCTTCAAAATGAAGTTTTTCCTGCTTTTGGCGTGTCTTTACCATAATAAACTCCCGTTAGTACGAGGCTACAACGTCAGCATAACCCATAACTATATTCCCCACTGTGAAATCGGGGCTTGCTGACAAGAATCTTAATCCAGCCATCACAAAACCCACGCCTTCAAGCGAAGACCCCCAAAACCCGTAATAAGGCGACGGAGATTGGAAATTCGGCTGAACAAGTGACACATTATATGTACCACTTTGTAGGCTAGGCTGGAAAGCGTTTTGTAAGGCAATTCCCGATACCGACAGTAAAAAATCACCTGTTATACCTGACAAGGCGCTCGTGTTATCGGTGGCTTGCATATAAACGGCGAGGGCTTGTTTCTGAATAAACATTTTGTCTGCGCCGTAAATCTTGGTGTCAAGTCGTTTTATTATGTTTGTTGAAGGCGCATAGAACAACTGATACAATCCTGCCCCGTCCGTGCCCCAAGCCTTATATTCGCTGGAAATCTTTTGCGTTCCAATAAACGTCAAATTTCCTGATTGGCTGGCAATCGTCCAATCTTTTTCATTGTATAAAAGCATGACATTACGGGCTGTTCCTGTATCAGGATCAATCAATGTCAGATAATCGATATAATACTTTATGTTATATATCGTGGCTGTTGCCGCTGAAGGCACAACACCGCCCGACTCAGGTGGAACAAAATTATTAAAGAGCTGAGTTAATTTGGTTGATATATTGGCGAGCGAGCCGCCATACACCGCAAAGATACCCATCTCATTCGAAATAACTATAGATTTACCAAAATCTTGAATTGAATCACGATATTTAAGACCTGCTTGCGGGTCTACGTTTTGGTAGTTGTATGTTGTTACTGTTGGTGTGCCGGACGTGCTGACGTTTGAGACAACTGATACCGATCCATCACCGAAGAAATAAAGATAACCAGAGGATTGCCGCACGTTGACGTAACGTGTTTGCAAGAATGAATCGGTGTTGATCGAGCTGCCGCCACCATCCGATGTCGCAAAATCGTAAATAGAGCCGGGCGCACTATACGACCATAAGTTGCCGGGCGGCGTTGTTGAATATTCTTGTACCGCAGGATTAACAATCCACACACGCGATAAATAAGTTTCCATAGCTGAACCAGACACGCCGTAAGGCATGAGTGATACAGTTGCGTAAGCTGAATTGTTTGCTCCTGCACCTATTTCAATAGCAGGGGCTGTTGTGTAAAACTGACCTGTCGATGACACAGTTACTGATGCAATAGATGTTGGCGAAAGTAAAACTGTACCGCCAGCTCCTGCTCCACCGCCACCAGAAATAATCAATTGGACTGTCTCTGTTATATTTGAACCAGCGTCTGTAATTGAAACAGAGCCTACGGCATCACCAACTAAATTAGCTGTTGCCGTTGGTAATGTAGCGCCACTTCCGCCACCGACAAAGCTGACCGAAGGTGTTGACGTATAACCAGAACCGCCAGCTGTTATGTTGATAGCTGAAACTGATGTTGGGCTTAATATCGCTATACCCGTTGCACCAGCTCCGCCGCCGCCTTTAAATGTTAAAATAGGTGTTGACGTAAAACCGCTACCCCCGTCAATGACATTAACGGAAGCAACACCTGCTGGTGCCAGCACTGCTTGGGCTGTAGCACCAGTTCCTGTGCCTGTAATAGAAACTGACGGTGCGCTGGTGTAGCCTGAACCTGCATTAGTGACATCAACACCAGCTATTTTACCTTGACCGATAATCACAGCTGTTGCTGAAGCGCCTGTTCCCGGCCCTGAAAACGAAATTGTGGGTGGTGTGGTGTAACCTGTACCACCATTAACAATCGTAATACCAACAACAGCGCCGCCTGATACAGTTGCTGTCGCTGTTGCGCCTGAACCGCCGCCACCAGAAAATGAAACAGTAGGCGCTGTCGTATAACCTGTGCCACCAACAAGGCTTGTTGTACCCGTCACACTACCCGTGCTTATGATGACTGTACCAGCAGCGCCCGAACCACCGCCGCCAGAAAAAGACACAGTAGCGGATGTATAACCAGAGCCTTGCGTTGTTATTGAAACGCCGCCGACCGAACCACTGGAGAGAACGGCTTCTAGCACCGCTGACGAATCAGACCCACCACCTGAAAATTGTAATTGAACAACTTCGCCGGGAAGATAACCTGTTCCGGGGTTTGTGATGTTAATTTCAGCAATACCGCCGTTATTAACAAGAGAGCTAAAAGTCATTCCGCTACCGCTACCACCATAAGCTGTTATGGTTGGTGTGCTGGAATAAGAGAAACCGACCGAATCTATCATCACACCCTGCGGCGCGGCTGTGCCAGCGCCATAAAGAAGCGTGCCGTCCCATGCCCAATAATCATTTTCGGTATTGCGATTGCAAATCAACAGATAAATAGAACCCCATTGTTTGCAAAAGGGTAGGTATCCGCTGGTTGCGCTATAAAACGTGCCAGCGGGGCCGATTGTCGTTGTGGCTAAGGATGCCATATCGAGTTGAACGGCTGAACCATCTGATAAAAATATCGCGCAATACTGGCTTGTTGCCAAAGTGTAAAACGAGAAATAGACGATCGTCAGGCCGGTTGGGGGTGTATAGAAAGACGGGCTTTGATCCCAAAGAGAACGAAGACTTCCGTTACCAAGGCGAACAAAATTCTCGATCCATGTAAACTCATGGTCGTCAATCGCGTGCGGCGCATCTTGACGATTAACACCCTTGAAAGGGAAAGGTGAATAAACCTTAAAGCCGGGTGGAAGGCCCAGAGCTTGACCCGCTTTGGCGGAGATGTCAGGCGTTGTTGCCACTTATCACCTCATCACTCTGTCTTGGTTTATTGTCACGATCATCATATATAACGGTACCATTTGGAAGAACAAGTTGATCTATTTCATTCCATTTTGGTGCTTTCTCAGGATCTGCCCATTGGCTCTCAGCCGAAAAAGTCTTGTGATAAGGTGTTTTCCAATAATCACTGTAGTGCAGTTCTTTATCGTTGGGGTCTATGCCTGACACTGCTTTTGGATCACCAGCCGAATAGGCTTTCCAAAAACCACGCATGTCATAATCTGTTACCCCTGTATTATTAACGTCAAACCGCACTTTGTTTCGTTGAACCCATTCACGGAACAACAGCTCTTCCTTGGGTGTAAGTTCTGTGTTGTAAGTGTGATCGCCTTCAATAATGTAATCTTTATTAACTTCGAAATTGTCGAGAGCTTGTTTTGTCTCAGGATCTTGTTCTGGTTCAGGCGCAGGTGTGGGATGCAGCGTTTCAAGAGCTACAGCAAGTTTAGGATCTGGGGCCACCGGAACAAGAGGTGGCGAAACTGTGGGATCACTTGTTTCCTGCATGTTCGCCCTTCATATTGGTAAACGCAGCAATCAAAGAGCCAATTTCTTTACCACTTGATTCCATGACGCGCATACCTTGATTTGTGGTGCTGTGGTCAATGAAGGTTTCAAGGATAAGAGCGAGAGTAGCGGTTCTGACTGCTGTGTTTTCTTGAGCCTTATTAAGGCCCGTCAACATGACGCGAGCAAGCGAGACAACTGATGCTACATTATCTTCGACGCCAGCCATAAATCACCTCTTAGACGTTTGTATAATAATACGAAGGTGTTTTACCGCGATCAACTGCAACACGTCCAACGCCAAGAATATCAGCAAAGCGATTTTCCATGACTTGTGCCTGAGCAAAACGCCCTGATGATTCGAAAGCGATTGCCGCTGCGCCGTATTTTAGAGCTTCTTGGAACGCGTCGGGGATGGCGTCAAAATCATTGTCTGTCACAAGATCGATCGGGGCTGCCGTCACATCAAGATCTATCTCAAGATATTGAGAGGGGACAGGGAACATCCAGATCTCACCTTGTGGCCCGTCATTATAAACAGACCATACCGCTGGATAAGATGTGTTCAAAACAGCATACGCACGGCAATAGGCTTGGAAATCATCCCAAGGCAACCAATCCAATGTAGGTTTGGTTGTGCCACCCCAATTCACGGCGCAGCCTATTGTGTCATAGATATATGCAGTGCCCGCATATTGAGCTTTCAAGAAATTATTGAAGAACCCTTGATAAGGGTAACGCTCAACGCCGGGAATAGTCATGCACGAATTAGTCACCGCGCCGTAAGCCGAGGGAAACGGGCCATTGGGTGAATAATTGATCGGGTAATTATTGTTATAATTAAGAACGTTAAAATCATTATTGTAATCGGTGTTAAAATCACCGTTGTTGCCGGGGTAAGGGTATTGCGTATTTGAATTTGAAAATGCCCACGGCAAGGCACCGGGCTGCGCGGCTGTCGGAATTGCAGTACCTGAAACAGCTGATGCGCCAAAAGCCGATTGACCAGAGATCAAACGACGTATGCACCCTGTTCTTTTGGCTGCGTTCCTGCGAGCCGTATTAACCCATCGAGTTAATTGGCCTTGAGATATGAACGTGTAGTTCTGATCGTTCAGCAGCGCCGACGTATCGTTGAGAAGCTGACTGAGTGACATAAGCCCTGCCTAAAAAGTTAAAGCCCGCGCCCGCGTTGCCGCAAGCACGGGCTTATGTTTATCAGCTTCTAGCTATTAGACCTGAGTCAAATAGTTGACGTCAGACTGACCACCCATCGTGAATGTCACGACTGGAGCTGTTGTCACAACAGAAGCTGTTGGGATCACAACTGGTGTAGGTGATGAAGTATAGACACCGCCATCGTAAATCACTGCGCCAGTAGCAGTGATACCACCGCTGGAAATTGGAGCCTTGATGTTAGCGTTACGAGTCTTAACCAAACCAGACTGAGTATATGTGTTGGTGTAAGCAGCGGCTGTTGTTGGGAACGCGTCTTCTGCTGTGATCTGAGCGATCGAACCAGAAAGACCAGCACCTGCTGTACCAGCTGCATAAGCTGTGATTGACCAGTTCATGATAGCTGTTGCTGTCGCGCCTGAACCGCCGCCACCTGCGAAGGAGATGGAAGGAACAGATGTCTGACCGCCCTGACCGTGATCGAGGCAGAGAAGCGCAGTAACAGTACCAGCACCTGTGAGAACACAAGTTGCAGCAGCGTTGTAACCTTGTGTCACGCCGTTCACGCCTTCGCGTGGGTCGTTGATGAACACAATAGTTGGAGCTGAAGCATAACCAGCGCCTTGGTTTGTGACAGTAACTGAAGACACTGCACTACCTGAGAGTGTAGCATAACCAGTTGCTTGCACACCGCCAGCTGGAGGAGCTGCGAACTGTACGATTGGGGGATAGGTGTAGTTTGAACCACCATTGGTGACAGTAACAGTCGTGCTGACTGCACCGCCGACAACGGCTTTCCAAATTGAACCTGTTGTACCAGCCGAAACTGTTGGTGCTGAAGTGTAGCCAGACCCTGCTGCTGTGAGCAGAGCGCCAACAACTGCGCCAGTTTGGTTAGCCAAACGATAGTTCACACCATCTGAATAAATGTAACGAACGCCACCTTGGTGATCGCCGTTACCGACGTTGCGCCAAATCCCTGTGATTGGATCATATTGCTGAACAGTGGTGTAAAGACCAGTGTTCACCATATACCAGCCGGCAGGTGAGATCAGCTGGACTTGTCCAGACTGAAGATTGATGACGTTAGTGGCTACGCCCTTAAGGGAAGGAAGTACGCCTGAACCAGAAAACAGACCCATAGGTCACTCCTTTAGATTACGGCGGGCGAAGTGCCCGGAACGTTAGGCCACGCAGCGCCGGTGATGCCTGTGATCTGAGCGCCAGATGAGGGTTTCGCGCAGACGAGGTCGGCTGCCGAAATGAGAACACCGATGTCAGAAATCTGACCAACTGGAATCTGGCTTTCGAAGCCAGAGAACGTCATTGGTGCATATTCAGACATATACAAGCCGGTGTAACGTGAGTTCACCACGATGCAAGTGCCGAGTGGGCAGAATGGATCGGGGAAGATTGGTGTATCGAGAACGCGGATAGCGCGGAAACCAGCGTTTACGGCATCGTCCTTCTCGTAAATTGACCGAGGCTTCGTTGTGAACATTTCGAGTGACATGAAGTCAGACATGAGTTCTGCCCAGTTAGCTGGGTTCATCACTGCATAGTCAGGGGCTTCACCACCTGCGCCTGATTGGATACGGGTCAATAATTGAGCCATACCAACGCGGGTTGTAGCTGCCGCACCGGTATTCGTAATCAGCTGACCTGACCAGAACGAGCCGGGAGTACGCGAAATGCCGCCGTATGAAGGAACGTTTGTACCATCATCATAGGCTTGTGTCAGTGAATCCCACACCTGCGTGTTGGCGTAGTTGTTTGAATAAAGAGCCTGTGCGTAGGCTTGTTTAATCACAACAGCTGCGTCTGACATCACTGCGCGGAGTTTCGGAATAACAACTTCAGATGACTGAATAATTGCTTCCATTCCGAAGAAGCCAACAGGAACCATACCGAGCTTGAGCGAGAACTGAGCGTTCTGGATCGCGGCCTGATCTGTAGGCATCGGGAAGTCGCCAGCGAATGAGCCCCAGTTGAAGGAGACGAAAGACGACCCTTGCACTGGAACTGTGATCTGGCTGACACCGCCTCGCGCAGCTTTGGCGTTCGACATGAACAAGCTGAGAAGAGGATGTGATTGATAAATCTGTACATAGACGGAAGGCAAGAAAGCACGCCGCGTAAGGGCGGCGAGCTGTGCGCCAAGCGCGCCTGAAGGGGTAATACCACTTCCGGTCAGCGTGGCTACTGGTGCGGTTGGTAGAGCCATTGGTTACATCCTTTAATTACGCTGCATTACCGAATGTGTCTCTAACGTACTTATCAGGGTCAGAAACAAACTCAGTAAGTTGTGAATCCATGTAGCCCATTGGGTCACGGTGGAGTTCAACAAGTGCATCATTGCGGTTTTTGGACCCGAACAAGTCGAGGTCTTGCGGAGCCCAAGTTGGACCTGCAACCTTTGCTGGCGGAGCCTTGCTGGCAACATAAGCGGCAGCGGCTTCAGCATCTGAATAGTTACCCGTAGCTTTCATGCGATCGATCATCTGATTGAAGCCTTCTTCAGTCAGATTATAGTCACGCCGAGCTTTCTCGAGTTGCTCTTCAAGTTTTAACTTTACGCGCTCGTCTTCAGCAACGCGTTTCTCCTCAAGACGCTCTTCGAGAAGTTTTTCATACTTCTCTTCCATTTGCTTGAGTTTATTTAAATGTGGCTCAACAATCGGGGAAACAACGTCCTCGGTTGTCCTAATGTCATTCCATTTTGCCTTAGCGGCTTGCTGGATTTTCTTACCAACTTCGCCGTCATTCCAGAGAGCGTCAACAAGCTCTTTGGAACGGTATAAAGCGATTTGATCGGGGGTCATTGACATGGATTATTCGCGTCCCTTTGGAGCTGTTGAACCATTTTTACCTTTGCCGCGTGAAGCGTCAGTGCCAACATGCTCAAGGCTGTTGATATGGTTCGTGCCGTCTGAAGGAAGGCCGGATTTGCGAGCGCCGATGCCCATAACAGGGAAATCGACATAGTGCATGATTTTGTCGTCTTCTTTAACGTCATTAACGTAAGCGACTGGAACTTTACCCTGTGGCATATTCTTCTCCTATGCGCCCATTGGCGGAGTTGGTGGGGGTGGGGCTCCTGCTCCACCCGGCATCATACCAGCCATATTAGGCTGAGTCTTAGCTGCTCGTGCTAATTCCATTAGCTGCTGAATGGCTCCCATTTGGTCGCCAGCTCCACCACCCTCTTTTTCCAAGTGCTTGCCAATATCGGCAACAGCTTTCAAAACAGCTTGGTGAAGTGCTGAACCCATTGGTAGCTGGGGGAGTGCTTTTTGAAGCGACTCAAGACCCACTTTAAGAGCTGCCATTCCTTGCTGACCAGAACCGGCCATTGGACCGGGCATAGTGGCCGGACCTGCACCACCGATGGGTGGTGTTGCACCTGGAAGACCGGGGGCAGGTGGATTGCCGGGCATTGGCATGGGCGCTATAGCCATAATCTCTACTCTTTAATTAAGAGAAACTTACTTGCGCTTTACGCGACGTTTTGCAGAACGATAAGCCATTTTCAAAATCCTTTAGAATGTAGAAAGACGGGGACCAGTAAGCCCCCGTCTCTCAAATAGTCTTACTTACGCATACCGCGCTTGTGGGACTTTTTACCGCGCTTTTCGCATGTGTCGTTAAAAGTCATTTTAAACTCCTATTGCTGGGAACGTCGAGAGAGCTTACCATCTCAACACCACAAAAGATTACGTTGTATATTGAACGCTTGTCAATATATAAATCTGAAAAGTTGTGCGTTATCAAAACGATAGGATGGGATGACATGCACATACCAAAAAGAGACCTTGAATCATTCGCCCGAAATCTAGCGAATATTTGCATGTCTTCTAGGCAAGCCAGACAAAATCGTGGCGCATTTTTCGAGACTTACGCAAATTCTGGATCAGCCGATGCGTCAGCTCCGGCGATGTTTAATAAGACTTACGCCTCGCTCGATGATCTTGAGTCGCTGCTTTTTTCACCCGTCTCTTTACGCTTTGCGATCACAGACCCCGACATTCCAAACATCGTCAATGAATCAAAAGGTCGTGTCGCGGCGGCGCGAATCAGAAAGATTTGCCGGCAGACTGATTCGGACAATTTGATTTCGCAAGCCGTTGGTATTGCCTTGCGTAAAGGTCTGGGCCTCACGAAAGCAAATGTCGTCAACAAAGAATTTTCGTGTCAACTTGTTCAACCAGAAAACTTCGGTGTTTTGCATGAGAATTACACAAAGCTCGATGCAGACATGGAAGCCTTCAACCATCGGATGCTGATTTCACCTGCTCAATTCCGCAACCTTGTAAGAGGTCGCCCTGATGAGTCAGACCTGAAAGAACGCGCCAAAGCCTATATGCAAAGCTCAAAAGGCAGTCTGTCGGATGCTTCTGGCACAGCCATGAATATCGTCACTGGCGGTCTTTATCCTTTCCAAGCAGGTGGTGCGGGTTTGCCAAATCAAAGCCGTGGTATTGTTGACTGGATGTCACAGCCTCGCGCCAGCGTCGATCCAGCTGTTGAGTCCTCGATGCTGGAGATGGATGAACTCTGGGTCTGGGATGATGCCCGTGGCGATTGGGCGACATTTCAGATCATCGGGGATAACATCCTCATCAACGGCAAATATCAGATAACCAGTGCTTTTTCATATAATACGCACACCAAGCAGACTGACGACGTTCTTAGGGGTAGTCACCCTTTCAACATGTTCTGCGCCAACCCCGTACCTGATTATTTCTGGGGTGCGTCTGAAATCACCCGTCTTGTCCTGCTTCAGGAAGCCATCAATTCGCGCATCACAGGCATCAATAAGATGCTTCGCAAACAAGAAGAACCTGCAACCAAATTTGTGGGCTCGACAGGTGTCAACCAGCAAGCCTTATCCCGCTTTAACAAGCCGGGCGGGTATTGGACTGATTCAAACCCAAACGCCAAGATCGAGCGTGACAACGTCCAAATCCCTCAAGCTCTCTGGGAATCGCTGCACGAATATGAGCGTATGTTTGACGAGATGATGGGCTTACCGCCCATCGCCAAAGGTCAGGGCGAGGCAGGTGTTAGATCAGCCCAGCACGCTGAAACACTTGTGCGCATGTTCTCACCACGCTTTAAGGACCGTGCCCTCTTGATCGAGCGTGACGTTGAAAAATTCGGTGCACTTATGCTCGATCTCGCCCGCGCACACATCGACAATAAGATGATCGCGTGGGTGCCAAAAGAGGCAGCGGGCTTTGAAGATTCATCAGCTCCCGGTGAGGAAAAGATTTTGATCCCACCTGCCAAAGGTCTTGTGCCCGTCACATTCACCTTTGCTGATCTACCTGATGACGTCTCGCTCACTGTTGATTCACACTCTTCATCACCAGCGTTCTCACAAGACGCCAAAGAGCTTGCCTTCAACTTGCAACGCATCGGCGCTATGTCACCAGCCGAGTTGGTGGACAAGGTCGATGTCAGCGATCCAGACGAACTTCGCGCTGGTATTATGCGCCGCGAAATCGCTCGCGCCGAAGCAGCGGAAAAAGAGCAAGAACTTAAAGCTCAAACACATAAGAAAAAATAAGGGGCTCAGAGCCCCTTATTTTTTACCTGTTGGTTCGGTTCTCATAACCCGTAAAGGCGATTGCCCGTTCTTGACTTCGGGTAGTTGAATAGATCCGGGGTTGAGAGCTGTGCTGCGGAAAGCCCCCGCAATGGCGCGACGCCCAAGAGCTTGCGCTTGTTTTGAGCTGATACCTGCGGCACGCAGACCGCCGCCACCAAAATAATTATCGGCAAGGGTTTGCTGCTGGCCCGGCAATTTTGGTGCAACACTTTCGCCGTGACGGATGTTATCTTTCAGATCCGTCATCTTATAATCTTCCATCACAATACGCGCTGTTTCATCAACGGCCTTGACGACAACCTTGTTTCCGATCTGTCCGGGGGCGTGACCCTCCTCGATCATGCGCTGCAAATTCGCCATCTGCTGTTTGAGCGAAGCTAATTCCTGTTTAGCGATACAGGCTTTGCTTGGGCATGAAGGATCTTTGATTGGAATGGCTTTATAAGTGCGGCTGTATTCATGCCCACACAATTCGCATTTATAGCGAATTTTATATTTGGTGGGTTCTAAGAAATTGTCCGACTTATTCATGTCGATCCCCAATGTCACGGTCATCTTACTCTTCCATCTTTCTGTAGCCAATAGGTTCAAAATCTATTTTTTGACCGCCGGCATTGTGACGCGCCCAATAAGCATTATACACCCACTTCACATTAGCCGCGTCATAAGCGCGTGTGATGCGCCATGTGGCAGGCACCATTGTTGTTCCGTTCATAGTCAACCACACGGGCTGCCCATCATAAGGAAAAGCGGAATTGACTTCTGGAAGTGGATCAAATTTCAGCGAATTATCTTCAACTGGGTCAGCCTCCATAAGATCAGAGACTGGCGCATCGATCACATCTTCTTTTGCTTTAAAGCGAACGTCTGAGCGTCTCACAGTCCGTACTCCGTCTGCCATGTTGCGGGCTCCTCTTCGTTGTCGGCTTGCTCTTGCATCGTCTTTAAATAATTAAAAACGATACGATTAACTGTTGTTGCGACAGTTGGTTTCTCGCCGCGTTGCGCAGATGAGACCGCTTCATAGGTCAACCCCTGCGCCATCAGGTCTTTCTGCGTCCAGTCTTTCCATGCACGCACCGCAAAGGCCATCGCAAAAACGCGGTCGTCCTTACAATTTTCATCGCGTGATTCAGGTGCACCGATATTGCCGTCTTCAACAACAACCAACGACATCTCGTGCAACAGGGCTTTCGATTTGATCTCAAGCTCACGCGACACATAGCATCCACGCAGCTGGTGCATCAGCACAGATTTTGTCGACCAGTTCGTTGCAAAGCCCAGCACATAACCTGCGCCCATTGAGTCCGGTCGTTTGTATAGATACATGCGAGCGTGCGCGGCAGCGTCTTCCCACCCACGCGCTTTCACACGTTCGGCATTACTCTCAAGTGATAGTAACTGGCGTAAATGATCGAACTCTCCAAGCACCAACGCGCCGGGGCCGCCGATCTCAGGGTTCACCAAGCAATCCACATAAGCAGATGACAAATGAAAAAGAACCCAAGCCGCGTGCTTTGCTTCCACATCCGCTGTACAATATTCCGCAACTTGTACAACTCGATCAGCATAACATCTCCATACGGAAATGACATGATGATCTTTGTGGTCGTTTCGGCCATACGCCGGGTCCATTCCGATAACATATTTGCCACCTTCAACAGGCTCTTCCCACACCTTCAATTCAATATCATCAGGTGAGTCAACGCCGGGCTTTAACTCATACATTCTGAAATTAAAGAAGTCGCCATCAACCTCATAACGATAGGCTCTGTAGCGTACATTATCTTCTTCAATTTTCTTAATATCAGCTGTAATGACACGGGTCTGAAAGAACGAGTAACCTGTTTGCACGAAGGCTTGTTCTGCCGTCCATGGCTGGTTCTGATCGAGCAAGGTCTGCTCGGCACCTGCGGTCTCTGTCTTCCATCTTATCCACGCTAATTGCTCGGCGCTGATCTTGTGACCATAAAACTCTTTGACCGCATCGATCATCTCGCGTTCTTCAAACTCAGGGGGATGAAGACCATGCTGTAGGAACCGCGGATCTTTACGGGCAATCTTATTCGTGTCGCCAGCCCACCATCCAACAAAGAACGAGCGTGCCGTCAGCGGATCATTAAGACCATCGACATAGCGTGTGCGCCAATGGTTAAAACCTTTTGCTGTGGACTCATAAATAAACAAACGATTTGGATTGGTCTGAGCGAAACCTTCTTCTAGAGATTTCAAACCCTCTGCCGACCCATACGCCGCAACCTCCGTCAAATGACCGAAGGCGTACCCAACACCTTCGCCCCATGACGTCCCTTTGTCTTTCGTCCCTGCGACGAGCAAGTCAAGTCGTGCGCCATTTGAGAACTGCAGCATCTGGCGATTGGATCGTACAATCTTGAACGTATCCCCAAAGTACCCTTCGGGAAACGACTCAACATATTTCTCGAGCAGCATTCTGTTCGCTTCACGGTTTTTCTCCGTATCTGTCACAAGGCAACCGATGATGTTGGGGTGCAGCGCCATCCAGAACACATCGATCGCCAATGACACAGTCGTCACACCAAGCTGGCGCGATTTTAAACAATAAAACTTATGGATGTCATTATCGAGGCCAGAGCCGACTTCTTGAATAAAACGCCGCTGGCTCTCCCACAGCTCCAGCTTCGCGCCACGTTCATCTTGCGACGTTGATTCCTTCGACGAGATACGAATATCCGCGATAAAGTCTTGAAACAGTTTGAGCCATTTCGATGATTTTACCGTCATAATAAACCAGAGTTTTCACGCCAGCTTTTCATGGCGTATTTATCCTCACCCGATAACTCGGTAAAAATATCATATTGTTGCGGATCTTGCGGCTCCTTGGGCGTTTCGATCTCAACTGGCGCTAAATTCCAATTCAGCTCCATACCGAACACAGCTGCAAAATCATTAACAGTTTCATGCGTAATAGCACGCTCTGACCATTTACTCACAACACCTGCGCATCGCTCGATCATGTTATCCATGCTTATCATTCGGCTTCTCCTGATCTAAGCCAACTTCGATGAAACGTCGCGCCGCTTCGGTATGTGAGAGTTTTACAGTTTCTGCATAACTCTTAAGCCGATCTAAAAAAGTAGAGGACACGGGGACTGTTACCTTTTCCCGTTTAGCGTCCTCTTTTTTCTTATAGACTCGAGGCATCAGGTTTTCTTCTTTTTACTCTTGGGTGGGTGCGCATAATCACCCAGATTGGCGATGCGATTTACGCCGACTGAAGACACCTTCTTTTGCACCTTGGGTGTGTCTTTCAATTTAGCGCCAACAGGTTGTGTTGAAGGGCGCTTAATCATTTTTATTTTCCTTTTTTAGCTGCTGTGCGCTGGGTCTGTTTTGCCGCAGCGACAGCTTGCTTGATGGGCTTTCCTTCTTTGACCATCTTGCCAATGTTTTCGCTAACAGCTTTATTTGATGATGATTTCTTAAGGGGCATTTCGATCTCCGTTTCCTCGATCTCTATGAGGTTTGTCTGGGTTATTGCGAGCCATTTCTGTCACCACTCCTCCGACGACGGGGTTTGTCGACCCCATCATGGAACATGGTTTCTTGGTTAATATCAAGCCCTACAGGCTCCTGATCTCCTGCCAGCAAATCTGAAACAGCATTTTCTGAAGTGCCCATAGGCGCTTGAGCAGGATCAGCAGTCTCTTCATCCACCTTTTCAGGCGCTGCCATTTGTGTTGATACACTTGTCTTATCCTCAGATGTAACTGCGGCAGGAGCGCGGTGTTTATCCAACACGTCCCTCACACAGGCTGATACCATCCCGACGGCGGCTCTATACGCCGAGATCGAATCTTTTGTGCGGTGGTTCATGGGCACATCCCACACCGCACTCTCTGCCGCTTTCTTCAACGTCCCAGCAAGGTCGTCTAAGAAACTCTCTAATTCTGTGTTCATAAAAACTCCCAACCTGATGCCATCCTATCAGATGAATTTTAATTTGACAAGTTGTCCGTAAAGGGTGTGACGGCATCAACAATCATGTGGATACGATCGGTCAAGCCGTTATTGGTGGCCGTATGCGTCATCTTGTGATTAAACCACCAGACGCTGCCGGCCTCCCAATGAAGGGACTGCCCGCCCGTGGTGTTCACACATTCCGAATTGGTTGAGATCACAACATGAAACCGCGCAAAATGATCGGCATACAGCCCCTCATCGATGTGGGGCGTTACATAACCGCCGGGTTTTAATTTTACTATCAAAACCCGCCCCAATTCAGTGATCGGCAACATTTCCCGCAACTGCTCGATCAGCACCATGGCCTGTGGAAAGAGATTTATGTGGGGGTAGTCATAACTGCCGAGGTCGTTGAAGTAATCTTCTGGGTAGAAACTCTTAGGCCCTCTAATAAAGATCGTCTCGGTGTCCGCATGGGCTGACCCCTCATAAGTCTGCCGTATCGTGATGTCCTGCCATGAAGGCGTGTTCATCAACTCGGCATAAAGGGGTAAAACATTTAACCCACTCATCACTTCAATGGCTGTGTTCATATCCATCCTCGCAATCGCAGCGCCACATTATCAGGGCATATTGACCATGATGTGTCCCCGCAAAATCCGCAACAATCATCCAGCCAGCTCTGTGATAATTGTCGATCTGGCTGTAGGTCACATATCTAAACCATCCTGTCCTTACGGGTTCTACACATAACGGGCGATATATGCCACGAAGATGATCGCCATGAGTGTTGCTATCTCGATAATCCATCTTGTCATCCGCTCTCCTTCAATCAATGCAGCTCCATTGCCATCGTCCGATACACTGTCGCCCGTGAAATCCCCAACCGCTTCGCAATAGCCGTTGCCCCTTCACCCCGCGACACCGCCTGTTTAATCAATGTGGGGTCAACAACAGGTGGTCGGCCTTTTCCGATGTACTTACCTTGCTCCTTGGCACGCTGGATGCCAGCCGCTTGACGCTCCCGCCTGATTTCATTCTCAAACTCAGCGAACACACCAAGCATGGATAAGAACGCACGGCCTGTCGGATTACCGGTGTCGATCTGCTGTTGCAAGGCGATCAGGCTGATACCGCGATCGTTCAAATCATGGACGATGTTGGAGAGATCACGCACTGATCGAGCCAATCTGTCAACCCTTGTGACGACCAAGGTGTCGCCTTCACGAAGAAACTGAAGCAAGATCTTCAGCTCTTCGCGGTTGTCGAGAGCACGGGCGGACAGTTTTTCGGAACGTATCATGTCGCAAGATGCGGCTTTTAGGGCTTCCAGCTGGATGGAAAGGTCCTGATCTTTGGAAGAAACGCGTGCATATCCGTATTTCATGGTCATCTCCTGTTCGATTAAACGTTTGATTCCATTACAGAATAAGTAAAAAAGGACAATCTGTCAACATGAAAAAATTTTTTGGGGGGCACGGGTAGGGAGGCGCCGAAAAAATTTTAGTTCTGGTCCATTTGCTTTTTAAAATCAGAAAAATTTTTGAGGGAAGGCCCTGCCCCCTAGCCTCCCCTACCCCCGTCCTCACCTGACCTGCGTAGCACCTACCAAAAACTAAGGGGTGAGCGAAGCGAACGCCGCAACTGAGCGAACGAAGTGAGCGAAAAATTTTTTTTATTGCAAAGCCTTTTGGGCTTTACGCCTCAACGGCTCGGCGGGGCACGAGCGAGCGAAGCGAGCGAAGCGCGGCGGTTTTTTCGGCCTTTCCTGACCTAATCTGGTGATTGAGTCGGGCGCGGTCTTAATCAAAGCGCAAGTCTTAAAAGGGTCTGGCGCATTTTGAGACACCAGAATCAAGGGTTCTGAGACATAAAGAAACACCAAAACGACGTTTTGTCGGGAGTACACCCCAAAGAAACAAGGCGGGCGAGCTTTTTAGGATGATCGGGGGTGAGGGTTCTGCGGGTTATGGGGATTAAAAGCTGGTTTTTTTTGGGTGGCATAGGGTTTGCGGGACGCATTTACCTGCGCTGCACGCCTAGCGCCATGCGGAGTCGGTCGGCAAGGGCTGGGGGGCTGGTGTGACGGGTGCGCGTTTCGGTGCGATTGGCGTGAGCTGTTCGGTCGGTTGTGATCGCGGCGGTTTGTTTGCGAGTGCGCGGAGTCGTTGGGAGACGCGGCCTTTTTCGCCCATGGCGGTAACAGCTGCGCGGCGCTGTTTGTAGTGCTCATCTGCTTTTTTTAATAGCGGTGCAAGTTCTTCGAATATAATCATGATTTCTTTTTTGTGCTCCATCCAAGTCGATCGATGCGCTCGCATTATTCCGCGTAAATTATCGCCGTCTGGTGGAATCGGTCTACACTCTGTCAAAATAAAGTGAAAAATTAAGCGGCATAGCATACCAAACGCGGCGCTCGGAAGCGTTAAAGCGAGCGGGTGGCTCGTCAAGATCTCGATTGCAAAAGCGGGGAGTCTTTTCGGTGGTGGTTTTGCCATACATTTAAAATAATGCGATTTTTTTATTGTGCAAATGTAAGACATTTAATGCTTTTTTAATAGAATCGCGTTATTATGTATGGGCTGGGATTTTCCAGTCGGACAAGGAGTCAAAAATATGCGCGTTTTGTTTAATTTGTTACATGATTTAGTCGATTTGATCGCGGCTGCTGCGGTCTGTCTTTTTGTGTTTCTGATCTGTTTGGCAATGGCATAAGGGGTTTTGCAATGTTCAATATCATCAATCTTAAAAGTGGCGAGCTGGTTCTTGATCTTGATGGCAAGCCATTGGCGTTTGAGTCGGGTCAAGAGGCTGCAAGTTGGGCCTTCTCTCGCACGTCTAGTTCTGATGACGGCTCAAAATATCAACCACGCAAAATAGCGAATCGTGATTCTAACTGGCGAGAGCGTGAGCAAGCGCGGTTCGCTCTTGGCGACTATGTTAAGCCTGATTGGTATTACAAAGAAAACGGTTTTTTTCCGATTTCTGATCATTTTCTTCACGTTTCTAAAGTCAATCCCTCAGTCTTGGCTTACACAAAGGACTCCGACAAGGGCGCGTGCGATGTGCAGACTCGAATCTCTGTTGTTGCGTATTTGACTCAATTTCATGGTCTGGATGAAGAGTCGGCGCGTGTTTATCATAAGATTCACGTTGGCAAATATGCTGCGCAAGGGTCGGTCAAGTTTGCAAAGACTGCTGATGACATTGAGTCGATCTATACTCGGGCGCATTATGATAAGAATCGCGGCGCGGGTGATACGCGCTCGTGTATGACGCATCCCGCAAGCTCTTACAAATCCTTTATCCATCCCGTGCGCGTCTATGGGGATTCTGATCTCCAGCTCGCTTATCTAGAAAATGACGACGAAGAAATTACTGCGCGGTGTATAGTCTGGCCCGAAAGATTCTTGTACGGGCGCTGCTACGGGGCGTCGGATACTATTGCGCGACTATTGCAAGCGGCTGGCTATACGCGCGGCGATTTTGATGGTGCTCGAATAAGGCGCATCGAGGATAAAAAGCGCGGTCGATATGTCCTGCCTTATTTAGATGGGATTCAAAATGTCTTCGATAATTGCGAGGGGTTTTTCGTGATTTCCGAAGATGACTGCGAATATGTCGCAAGCACTACCACGGGGCTTAGTGACTCTGGCTTCATTTGCGAGCGTTGCGAGGATGAGACAGATGAAGACGATCTTAATACTGTCGACTCTGGCGGATATGATCGGAGCTGGTGTTGTCATTGTCGCGAGAATTACGCAACAGATTTTGAGGGTGCTCTCTTCGACTCTGAAGATTGTATTTTGGTTGATGGCGAACAAGTTCCGCAAGATATTGCAGAGCGTCGAGGTGTCTCTTATTGCGATTATGCAGACGAGTACACTTTTGACGATGTCGTTGACGTCTATAAAGTGCGCTCAATCGGCGGTTGGGACGTCCAGTCATGGGCGGTGACTGCTGTTGTGGATTTTGCTTTCAGATGTCGCATTTCTGGTCGCTTTTATCCTGAACAATATGCCGTTCGCGACTCGTGGGTTGATGATGACTCGCTGCGCTGTCGCTATGTGCTGCCGAATGATGTGCCGCATGGTTTTGATGGTGTCTTTGAATACATCGACCCCGAACACGCTTCACTCTTTGACAAGGTGGCCTAATATGACTCGATTTTTTAAGAAACATAAGATTAAGGCGGCTCCAGCTCTTACACCCATCGCGACTCTCGGCGCGATGCTGGAGTCGTGTCGTCCTGCTTATTCTCCAGAGCTGCACGCTTTTAACGCACGGTGGCTAGAGCCATTGGGTGGTGACTATGACGGCGCGGGCAATTACATTGTGCGAATCGGCGAGTCGCGAGTCATGTGGTCATCGCATACTGATACTGTTCACAAAACAAGCGGTCGCCAGAAAGTTGTCGTCTCGGGTGATTCTTTCAAGCTCGCGCACGGCTCGGACTCGACCTGCTTGGGTGCTGACTGCACGACTGGTGTCTGGCTCATGCGTGAGATGATTCAAGCTCGAGTCGCTGGCCTTTATGTCTTCCATGCGAGCGAAGAAATCGGCGGGGTTGGCTCGGACTGGCTTGCTAAGAATCACGCTGAACTGACTGATAACATTGATTTTTGCATCGCTTTTGATAGGCGGGCGTATCATTCGGTCATTACGCATCAAGCGGGCGGTCGATGCTGCTCCGACTCATTCGCTCAATCAATTGTCCCGCTTTTACCTGCTGGGTATCAAATTGATTCTACGGGAGTCTTTACCGACTCCGCGAATTATACGAATCTGATCGCTGAGTGTAGCAATCTGAGCGTCGGTTATATGTCAGAGCACACACCCCTTGAGACTCAATCTATCTCGCACGCGCTGGCGCTGCGCTCGTCTTTGCTGGCTTTTGATGAGTCGCGGCTCGTTTGCTCGCGCAAAGCGGGCGACGTCGATTTTGATGACTACGGCTATGGAGTCGGCGTTGGTCGCTCGTCTGACGATTTACTGCGATTCGTTAAAGACAATCCCGCGCTTGCGGCGGATTTTCTCGACTCAATGGGCGTGGATATTAGCGAACTTCTTGATTTTGAAGAGTCGATTTATGGCGCTCAGTCGCGCTGGCATTATGTGTGAAGGTCGGTGGCTCTGATGGCGACTCATGATGATCTTAATAAGCTCGCCGCATTCGTGCGAGTCTTCGGTGCGGTGGTGCTCGCGATAGCGCAAGCTGTGCTAGGCGGTCTGCTGCTGCTGTGGCTGTTAATACATAAGCGCCATTAAGGCGCGGGAAATGTTTTTTGAGACCGCAAAACTGATAAGGTTTTGCGGTCTTTTCTTTTAGCAAACACCCCAAAACAATTATTTCTTTTGATCGATCTGGTCGATCTAGTCGATCTAGTCGATCTAGTCGATCTGGTCGAGGCGGTCGATTTGGTCGAGGCGGTCGATTTGGTCGAGGCGGTCGATTTGGTCGAGGCGGTCGAGGCGGTCGATTTGGTCGAGGCGGTCGAGGCGGTCGAGGCGGTCGAGGCGGTTGAGGCGGTCGAGGCGGTCGATGGGCTGGCGCTGCGCAAGCTGCTGGCGGTCAAGGCGCTGCGGCGCTGCGGCGCTGCGGCGCTGCGGTCGAGGCGGTCGCTGCTGCGGTGAGCTTTAGTATTGTCGAGCTTTGTTATTGTCGAGCTTGGTTATTGTTAAGCTCTATCTATTTATTTTGGCGGCTGCCTATATCTACGGGGGCCACACGCGCACAGAAGAAACAGCTTTTCAAAAATTCAATATATATGAAATGCGATTCCAAAAATTTCGAATTCTGAATTACCTCAATTTTGAAATCATGAAACGTCTTTAAAGCGCGGGGCCCCCAAAGGACATCTTGTCCCAACCTTTAAAATCATTTTTTATTTTACAAAAATCCTGTCAATTCCCTTTCCTCGTAGTTGCCCTTGCCACAGTAGGCACCCCTTAAGGGGTGCCACAACTGGGGCAACTGGGGCAAAA
>Ga0316219_1000905_pt1 | contig 35886 bp, 28 predicted proteins | sample TBH18003PmetaG_FD_203635 | JGI IMG/M metagenome (GOLD analysis project Ga0316219, IMG submission 203635) | Freshwater microbial communities from Trout Bog Lake, Wisconsin, USA - TBH18003P | ecosystem: Environmental > Aquatic > Freshwater > Lake > Hypolimnion/Profundal zone | place: USA...
GAAGTGCGCGCTGGAGAACTTTGATCTGTATCCGAGCGCGGACCGGACGCTGGAGGCGGCGCGACTGACGGCGGCGAAGTTCGTGGAGGGGTTTCCGCTGGAGACGGACGGTCGGGGGCTGCTGATCACGGGGAGCATCGGGGTGGGGAAGACGCATCTGGCGGTGGGCATCCTGCGGGCGCTGGTGCAGGAGCGCGGGGCGCAGGGGATGTTCTGCGATTACCGCGACCTGCTGAAGCAGGTGCAGAACTCGTACAACAAGCAGGTGGCGGCGACGGAGTTGGAGGTGCTGGCTCCGGTGATGGAGGCCGAGGTGCTGGTGCTGGACGAGCTGGGAGCGTCGAAGCCGTCGGAGTGGGTGTGGGACACGGTGGCGCAGATATTGAACACGCGGTACAACGAGCGGCGGACGACGATCATCACGACGAACTTTGCGAACCTGCCGCCGCTGGGCGCGGGGGACGGCGGAGCGCTGGCGTCGGCGCGGGCATCGGCGCGGGAGGAGACGCTGGGCGACCGGATCGGGGAGCGGATGCGGTCGCGGCTGCAGGAGATGTGCGTGGTGGTGGAGATGCTGGGACGGGACTTCCGGCAGAGCGTGAAGCGGGCGAGTTTCGGTTGAGGCGAGAGGTAAAATGAGCGGCATGGATCTGCGGGACGAGAGCGAGCAACTGGAGCGGGAGCCGATTGACTGGAAGGCATGGGTGGCCGCGGCGAGCGTGGTGGCGCTGCTGATTGTGTGCGGGGTGGTGGTGGCGCACAAACATTATGCGGCGCAGCCGAAGGTTCCGCTGGGTGCGATTCTGCCGCTGGACGGGTATGCGGGGAACCTGACCATCACGGGGATTGAATTGAGCGAGACGGAGGCGTTCGGCGGGGGGCGGATGATTTACGTGGACGGGCACATCACGAACAACGGCGAGCGGACGGTGACGGGGATTACGGTGCAGACCATCTTCGCCAACGACGTGCTGATGCCGCCGCAGGTGGAGACGATGCCGCTGATGCTGGTGCGGACGCGCGACCCGGAGGTGGATTTGGAGGCGGTGAGCAAGGATCCGCTGAAGCCGGGGGACTCGCGGGAGTTCCGGCTGATCTTCGACCATGTGACGCGGGAGTGGAACGGGACGTATCCGGAGATACGGATCGTCGGGGTTCAGTAGACTTACACAGGTAATGCAAACGGCCCCGTGATGGGGCCGTTGTTGTTTTCAGTCGATTTGCTCGTTATGGCAGCGGGGCCAAAATGTCGTCGAGCAGGGCAGGAGTGTTGGGGACGCGCTCGAGCGAGGGTAGGCGGAGGCCGCGGTGGTAGTCCAGCGGGATGACCTTGACGGCGTCGTCGCGGCGGACGGTGAGGCGGATGGGGGCGGTGGAGTGCTCGGCATCGAGGATGGCCTGACGCAGCGCGGGGACGGAGAAGGCGGTGTCGTTGACGGCGACGAGCGACATGCCGGGGATGATGCCGGCCTGGAAGGCGGGGCTGTTCCACCATACGTTGGAGACGGAGCCATCAGGGGTGACGGCGAGGCCGAGCGAGTTTCCGAAGCCGTAGCCCATGGCGGGATTGCGGGAGGCGCCGGCGCGCCAGGCGGGTTCGTTGTCGGTGTAGATGAGCTTGTAGCCGCCGCGGGTGATGCCGTCGGTGGGGACGGTGGGGGCGAGTTCGTAGACGCGCTTGCGCAGGAAGCCGGCCCAGTCGTAGGGCTGGACGGCGTTGAGCGTGGCGATGACGTCGTCGAGGGTGTAGGTCTCGGTGACGAAGCTGGGGGAGTCCACGCCGAAGAACTTGGCGGCGAAGTCGTTGAGGGAGCGCTTGCCGTTGCTGAGCGAGCGGATGAGGGTGTCGGCGTCGAGCCAGATGAGCATGCCCTCCATGTAGTAGTCCTCGGGGCGCTGCCAACTGACCCAAGTGACGGGCGAGCGCTGGCTGATGATGGGCTGGTTGGTGGTGTCTTCCAGAGTGCGCCACTGGCGGCCGGGGGAGGACTCGAAGGAGGCGGCGATGAGGGCGATGATGTCGCGGGTGTCCGCGGCGGAGCGGAGACCGGCGCGAGCGGTGAGGACGTTGCCCCAGTACTGCGTCATGCCTTCGTAGACCCAGAGGAGCGAGTCCTGCATGGGGACGACGTTGAAGTCGGGTGTCCAGAGGTCGGCGGGGCGGCGGAACTTGCCGTCCCAGGAGTGGGTGTACTCGTGGGCGAGGAGGTCGCGATTGAAGACGGTGCCGGCCCAGTCGTGGAAGTAGCGGGTAGGCTCGCCGTTCTCGCTGGACTGGTGGTGCTCGAGGCCGATGCCGCCGACCTTGTCGCTGAGCAGGAAGAGGAACTCGTAGTGCGAGTAGTGGTGCGAGGCGTAGAGCTTCTCGGCCTGGACGGTGAGGTTCTTGTGCAGGGCGATTTGGTCGGGGGAGATGGCGACGGCTTCGTCGGTGTCGCCAAAGAGGTTGAGGAAGACCTGATTGGCGGCGGAGGGTGAGACGTCCACGCGCTTGTAGTGGGTGCCGGTGAAGACGGGCGAGTCCACGAGGGTGTTGAGTGGAGTCTGCGCGAAGTGGACGAGCGCGCCGTCGATGGATGCGGTGGTGAGCGCGGTGGCGTAGTGCCAGTCCGAGCCGGGCAGGCGCAGCGCGGGGAGGAACTGAATCTGGCGGGCGAAGTGTCCGGCGGGGTAGAGGACGACGGTGTTCCACTGCAGGTCAATCAGGTTGTCGGAGGCGGAGGAGCGGCCCTCCTCGCGGCGCAGCGGCTCAAGAAACTGGAAGGCGATGCGGAGCGCGGCGGTGGACTTGGGAATGTCAATGTGGAAGGCGAAGACATCCACGGGATCGCGACGCCAAGAGATGGCGGCGTGCGAGGCGGCGTCGGTGACGGTGAGGCCGGCGATTTTGGAGATGGGGCCGGTGGGCGAGTGGTTGCCGGGGATCCAGCGCGGATAGTAGAGGGTGAGCAGGCCGGGGGCGACGGGGATGGTCTCGTCCACGTTGACGACGCGGTGGGTGGTGTCTGAGAGATCCACGGCGAGCTGGATGACGCCGGGAGCGTAGGGGGTGTCCTGCGGGGCGGCGGAGACGGCTGCGATGGCGACGGGCTGCGGGCCGGGGCTGGCGGCGTGGGCGAATGGCGCGGCGAGGGCGAGGGCGAGTACGGCGAGAGTGAGGCGGCGGATGGGCTGCATGGTGACTCCTGAGAGGTGTGGTGCGGGAAGCTAACGCTTGACGGCTGCGTGGACGGCGAGCAGCTCGGCGAGCACATCCTTGAGCTTATCAAGGGCGAGGGCGTTGGCACCGTCGGAGAGCGCGGCGGCGGGGTTGTCGTGGACCTCGAGAAAGACGCCGTCGACACCAGCGGCGACGGCGGCGCGGGCGAGCACGGGAATGAACTGGGGTTGGCCTCCGCTGACGGCGGCACCGTCTGCGGACGAGGCGGCGGAGGGTGTTTGCACGGAGTGGGTGGCGTCGAAGACGACGGGCGCGAAGCCGCGCAGGATGGGCAGGGAGCGCATGTCCACGACGAGATTGTTGTAGCCGAAGCTGGCGCCGCGTTCGGTGAGGATGATGCGCGGGTTGCCGGAGGCGGTGAGCTTCTGGACGGCGTGGCGCATGTCGGCGGGTGCGACGAACTGTCCCTTCTTGACGTTGACGGCACCGTTGGTGCGCGCGGTGGCGTGGGCCGCGGCGGCGAGGAGGTCGGTCTGGCGGCAGAGGAATGCGGGGATTTGCAGGATGTCCACGGCGTCGGCTACGGCGGCGCAGTCCTGCGGGGTGTGGACGTCGGTGAGGACGGGGAGTTTGTTGGCGGAACGGATGGCGGAGAGGATGCGGAGGCCTTCGGTGATGCCGGGGCCGCGGAAGCTGGAGAGCGAGGTGCGGTTGGCCTTGTCGTAGCTGGCCTTGAAGATGAAGGGGATGGCGAGGTCGGCGGCGATGCGCTGGAGGGAATCGGCCATGAGGCGTACGTGGGGCTCGGATTCGATGACGCAGGGGCCGGCGATGAGGAAGAGTTTTCCGTTGCCGATGGAGACGTTCTGTACGTTGAAAGGGCTCACGGAACTATTGCAACACAATGGGGCGGGTGGTGGCGAGTAGTGTGGTGGAGTGCATGGGGCAGCGTGGAGTATTCATGGTGAGATTGTGGAGATGGGATGGAGTGGTGGTGGGTAAAAACACTGATGATTGCTGGCGAATTGTTCCACGTGGAACAGTTGAGCGTGAAAATAAAGTTCAAAATGTTGGCGTAGTTTCTGTGTTTTTGTGAATGAGCGGCTGAAAATAAAGTTGGAAAATGTGGCGTAGTTTTGGGAGGTGGAATGGGTGGAAGGGGAGTATGCAACTGACATCGGATTGCCACAGGCAGACAAACCCTGCTGTTTCGCGTAGAGTTGTCCACAATTGCGCTGACATCTTCCCCGAGGTCACTCCATGTCTGCTCGCCCGCTTGCCCATCTGCTTCTGGGCTTCTCCCTGCTAGTCGCGATCCCAAACGCCTTAGCCGCAACCAACCTCATTCCAGGCGTCGATGTTGTCGTACGGAGAAAACCGCCCAAAGGCTTCCCCACGATCAATGCGGAGACCAACGACAAAGGCACAATCGAGCTACCGCGCTTGCAGGCTGGCGATTACGAATTGGTGATTGACGCCAAGAGCCTACTGGCTGCAACAACAGCATCCGGTCACGCCCCCGTGCCGAGCGGCAATCCCAACATCCGCATTGACATCACCCTGCTTGGTAGTCCGGACGACAAACGGGCCAGCAGCAGCAATGTCTCTGCGGGGACCGCCATCCCCTTCACCATCCCCAAGGGCCACGTTGGCGTACACATTGAAATCGGCCAGCTTACGCAGACACCCGTACCAACGACGGGCGCCAAGCCAGCGCCGGATCATTTAGTTGAGTATGGCTACAACGCATCGTATTTAGCTGCTGGTGCTGTCAATGGCGATGGCATATCCAAGAAGCAAGACATCACTCAGGTGCCGCCCACAGCACAGCCGCCCTCCATTCTTATCGCGCTGCTCATGCCTGCGGTGCAAAACGCCCGAATCGGCGGCGCACCTGTCGCTGCTGGAGATGTAAACGGCGACGGCAAGCCCGACCTCGCGGGCAGTTCATCTCATGTCACAACCGGTTCAATTACGCCATCGGAGGATGTGCAGGTGACGAAGGGCGTGGCGGTGACGAATCCAACGAATGGCATCACTGAATCCTGCAAGCCACCCAGCCTTTGCCTTGCCGGGGTTGATCTGGTGATCAAGAACAATGCCGGGAAGATTATTGCGAGTTCCCAGACTGACTCCGCCGGCGATGCGTCAATCCACATACCTGAAACCCATCGTACAGAAGCTCCCTTCACGCTCGAGGTGGAGGGCAAGAGCCTGACATCGGTGATGGACAAGTCGTTCCCCCAGCCTGTTTCCACGGAAGCTCCAACGAAGAAGAAGAGCGGCCACTCATCGTTCAGCATCGGTCTGGGCATCGGCGGTGGTTCGAGCCACACCACCACCACGCCAGCAGCCGCTCCGCAGGCCGGCGCATCACCCAAGGGTGAAGGCGGCGGCTCGCAAACCACCACCAGCAGCGGAGGAGGGGGTGTGGGGCTCGGAATAAACATTCCTATGGGTGGAGGCGGCAAATCTAAAAAAGAAGATGTCACGCAGAAGCCGCCCACGGTGCAGCCACCAGATATGGGGATTCTGGTCGGGTTATTGATTCCCGCGCAGAACAAAATCGGCGGGTTCCCGGGGGGCAGCACCACTGCGGTTGCTTCACCCGCCGAGTCAAATGTTGGCTTCACGTCCCAGGTTGCGGTTCTAGCAGGCAGCGCATCCTTCACTCCGATTCCCTTTACCCGCGATGCCGATGGTACGACTCTTCACATTCCGATCTCCCTCGAAAAAGGCAGCACCGGCCCGATTGTGGTGCGCATGGCCGCCATCCATGCTGCTGAATCTGGTCCGGTGAAACCTGCCGTATCGGGGAGCATCACCAAAGATAGTTGGACGACCAAAGACACGAAGGCTGCACCAACGACACCGACCAACAACGGCGTTATCAGTTGGGGCGATGGCCATGCAGTCACAAGTGAGAAGCCCACCGTTGCAACCGCTACTACAATCCAGCCCCATAACATCTCCTGGGATTTCGGTGATGGTAGTCCAACCGGCCTTTCCAACGTCCATGCACTTGTAAAGAATGGCGCTGGCGCCGTAATCCTGAATGGGCTGACGGATGCGAACGGGGCAATCACTTTGAAAGACATAAAGCCGGGCACATACACCGTTGAGGTGGATGGCCCTACCTTCGCTGCGAGTTTTGAAAAGACATTCCTGGGCGGGGATGCGCGGTCAACGTCCCCGCACTACGTCATCAGCGCCATCAACATCTCTCTCCCGCACTATCCCGATGACGAGAAGGTGGTGAATACGCAGGGACACTCCACCGGCACAAATCGCGCTGCCGACACGCATGGGAGCAAGTTGTTTTCCATGGAGACACCCTACTGCGCAGGCACGGCCAGCAAGGGGATGCGTTTTACATTCACCGTGTCGCCTACCACCGGCACCACCAGCGCTGGACCACAAGCCTACGTCGAAGAAAAATACCAATTTCTGGCAGTGGTTCTGATTATCACCGGCTGGTAAAGGCTGCGTCGAAACGCTCGATTCATCAAGGAAACGAAATTGATGCCGCTGCAATCGCTCAGACGCTTGCGGATTGCGGTGTGGCGGCCTTCTGCTGCTGGCGGTTCTTGTAGCTGGCGCCGACGAAGTCGCGGAAGAGCGGGTGCGGCTCCAAGGGGCGGGACTTGAACTCGGGGTGGAACTGGCAGCCGAGGAAGAAGGGGTGGGTGGGAATCTCGACGATTTCGACGTAGGTGGCGTCGGGGGTGGTGCCGGTGAGGCGGAGGCCCGCGCCGGTGAGGACGGCCTCGTACTCGCGGTTGAACTCGTAGCGGTGGCGGTGGCGCTCGGAGATGCGCTGCGCGTTGTAGGCCTTGGCGGCCAGCGAGCCGGGCTCGAGGACGCACTCCCAGGCGCCGAGGCGCATGGTTCCGCCCATCTCCTCGACGCCGATGAGCTCGCGGAGCTTGTAGATGATGCGGTGCGGGGTGGCGGGGTCGAACTCGCCGGAGTTTGCGCCAGTGAGGCCGCAGACGTTGCGCGCGTACTCGATGCAGGCGGTCTGCATGCCGAGGCAGATGCCGAAGTAGGGGGTGAGGGACTCGCGGGCGTAGCGGATGGCGTTGAGCATGCCCTCGATGCCGCGCTTGCCGAAGCCGCCGGGGACGAGGACGCCGTCGAAGCCGCGGAGCTGGGCGGCGTAGTCACCGGATTCGAGGCCCTCGGCCTCCAGCCAGGTGAGCTTGAGCTTGAGGTTGTGGTGGAGCGCGCCGTGGACGAGCGCCTCCTTGAGGGACTTGTAGCTGTCCTCGTACTCGACGTACTTGCCGACGACGGCGATGGAGACCTCGTCGAGGGGGTTGTAGGCGCGGCGGACGATCTCCTGCCACTGGGTGAGGTCCGAGGGAGGGGCGTCGATGCGGAGGTACTTGAGGATGAGGTCGTCCACATGCTCGTTGGCGAAGGCGACGGGGACCTCGTAGATGCTGGGGACGTCGCGGGCGGTGATGACGGCCTGCTCCTCGACGTTGCAGAAGAGGGCGATCTTGGCCTTCATGTCGCGGGGGAGCGGGCGGTCGGAGCGGCAGAGGAGAATGTCGGGCTGGATGCCGATGGAGAGCAGCTCCTTGACGGAGTGCTGGGTGGGCTTGGTCTTGAGCTCCTGCGCGGCGGCGATGAAGGGCACGAGCGTGAGATGGATGAAGAGGGTGTTGTCGCGGCCAAGCTCCTGGCGCATCTGGCGGATGGCTTCGAGGAACGGGAGGGATTCGATGTCGCCGACGGTGCCGCCGATCTCGATGAGGGCGACATCGCAGTCTGCGCCGACCTTGCGCATGGCGTTCTTGATTTCGTTGGTGACGTGGGGGATGACCTGGACGGTCTTGCCGAGGTAGTCACCGCGGCGCTCCTTAGTGATGATTTGCTCGTAGATGCGGCCCGTGGTGAGGTTGTTGTCGCGGGTGAGGCGGGCGTGGGTGAAGCGCTCGTAGTGGCCGAGGTCGAGGTCGGTCTCAGCGCCGTCGTCGGTGACGAAGACCTCGCCGTGCTGGAAGGGCGACATGGTGCCGGGGTCCACGTTGAGGTAGGGGTCGAACTTCATGATGTTAATTCGGAGGCCGCGCGTCTCCAGCAGGCAGCCGATGGAGGCTGCGGCGAGACCCTTGCCGAGGCTGGACACAACTCCGCCGGTTACAAAGATGTACTTTGCAGACATGACCGCGACCTCGTTTTCGATTGTGGGGATTGGGCGTCGTAGGGGGACACAAACAAGTATGTCAGCTTGCAGGGGCGGTGGGAAGTGGAAAAGCTAAAGACGGCGGAGAGCGTCTAAACTGGGTGCGATGAACAGGATGTTACAGGGCGTGGGACGGGTGGCGGCGGTGGCTGCGCTGATGGCGGCGTGCGCGGGGTGGGCGCAGAGGCCGGTGCTGGATTCGGAACTGCAGCAGATGGAGGCGGACCGCGCGGCGCGGTCGCCTGAGGTTGCGCCCGGGCTGCACTTGCCGGCGGAGGATATGGTGGTGGCGGTGGACGAGTTCGGCGGGGCGGTGGAGCTGGTGGCGCTGGAGCAGACGGACAGCGGATTGAACAAGAACACGGCGCACAACATACTGCGGCAGACGGTGAATCCGCTGGCCAGCCAGCATCAACTGGCGGAGCTGAAGGGCGTGAGCGCGGCGGTGCAACTGCACACACAGCGGCCGGTGTTCTATGTGCGGCTGGGGGAGAATCTGCCGGTGGAGACGCCGGAGGATGCGGTGCGGGTGGATACGCGGGGCGCGGGCGGTGGCGGGGAGACACGGGTTGAGCCTTCGACGTATGTGATTGTGCGGGCGGATGTGCGGAAGGATGAGCGCGTGGTGGCGAGCTTCAAGCTGACGCTGACGGGGAAGGTGACGCGGGAGGAGAACGTGTGCGAGGCGGACGCGGAGGTGCTGCCGGGCGGTCACTGGATGAGGCTGACGCCACGGCATCCTCTGCTGGAGGGGGAGTATGCGGTGATGGAGGTTTTGGACGAGAGGAACGTGAACCTGTCGGTGTGGGATTTTGGGGTGCACGCGGCGGCGGCGGAGAATCGGGATGTGATGCGGCCCGAGGTGAGGAAGCCGCGGGGGTTGCAGACGCGGTAATTTAGCCGCCGATGTGGACCATGCTGCGGGAGGGCTTCTGGAAGCCGGGCTCGCCGATGTGGTGGCGCTCCTCCTTGCGGTCGACGATGCGGCGGATGTGGGCGGCGAGGTCGGCGTCTGATGTGCCGCGCTGGAGCAGGCCGTGGAGGTCGTGGTCGCTCTGAGAGAAGAGGCAGGTGCGGAGCTTGCCGTCGCTGGTGAGGCGGATGCGGGAGCAGTGTCCGCAAAAGGGTTGGGAGACGGGGGCGATGATGCCGATTTCGCCGCGTAGGCCTGCGGCGAGGTCGGGGGCGAAGGCGTAGCGGCGGGCGGTCTCGCTGGGGTGGTTGGGGGGAAGCTCGACGAGCGGGGCGATGCGGTTGAGGCGCGAGAGGATTTCGCGCAGGGGGACGACGACCTGCGGCGACCAGACGCGATCCTCTTCGAGGGGCATGAACTCGATGAAGCGGACGATGACCTGCTCGGAGCGGGCGAGGGCGGCGAAGGGCTCGATTTGGTCGTCGTTGAAGCCGCGCAGGAGGACGGCGTTGATTTTGATGGATTGGAATCCGGCGGCTTGTGCGGCGCGGAGGCCGGCGAGGACGTGTGTGTAGCTGCCGGGGACGCGGGTGATGCGGGCGAAGGCTTCGGGATCCACGGCATCCATGCTGATGGTGATGCGGGAGAGGCCGGCATCGCGCAGGGGTTGGGCGACGGGTGCGAGCAGATGGCCGTTGGTGGTGAGGGCTATCTCGAGTGGGTCGCCTGTTGGCGTGCGCAGGGCGGCGAGCGAGCGGACGAGGTCGAGGAGGTCGCGGCGGAGGAGGGGTTCGCCGCCGGTGAGGCGGATCTTCTGGATGCCGAGGGAGACGAAGATGCGGGAGAGGCGGAGGAGTTCGTCGAGGGAGAGCTCGGTGAAGGGGGCGGCACCGTCGCCGGCGCGGCAGTAGACGCAGCGATAGTTGCAGCGGTCGGTGACGGAGAGGCGGAGGTCGGTGATGGCGCGGCCGTGCTTGTCGCGGAGGGGTTCGGCGAGCGGGGTAGTGGCTGGGGTGGGCGCGGGGGGCATTAACGAAGTAGTCACCTGGATATTGATGGAAAAGGTACTAGCAAAGTAATCAAAGTAGAGTCTGTCTGGAACAAGTATAGGCTGTGTTCAGCCGTGCTCCGAAGAGGGGCCGACGAGGAGTATTCCCATGGATTTAGGGCATCTGGTGTATTGGTTGACGGGCGATGGATGGGCGCTGCCGGCGTTGCTGGCGCTGCTGGGCGGATGCGCGGGGATTGTGTTTCTGGCGGCGGCGCGCAAGAGCGGCGAATTGGCCAAGACGCGGCGCGGTTACGACGTGAACTGCTTTGCCGCAGAGATGGAAGAGTACGGCTACGACCCGACGGCGGCACGGACGGTGTACGAATACATCCAGGAGATGCATGGAGTGGACTTCCCAATCTTTCCGACGGACGACCTGTCGCAGGTGCTGGGCATGACGGACGAGGACGTGCGGCGCGCGCTGCCTCCCATCCTTGAGGTCACTGGACGGAGCGCGCAACTGGGGCGGATGCTGCGTCCGCTGGAGACGGTGGAGGAGATGGTGGCGTTTGTGTGCCGCGTGCAGCCGGAGCCGGTGTATGAGCAGTATGAACAGGCCGAGGAACAGTACGGAGACGAGATGTATTACGAGGCGTGGCCGAAGTCGGCCTGAGATTTTGGGCCAGGTGAAACACAAAAGGCATCCAGCGCGAGGTTGGATGCCTTCGGTGTTTAAGGGCGATGGAAGAGTCTAGTTGAACTCGGGATGGCCGCGGCGGAGGCGGATGCCGGAGATGGTGCAGACGGCGCAGAGGAGGTAGAGCGCGGCGCACCAGTAGGCGATGGGATGAATCCAGCCGGGGGAGGATGTGAGATCCCAGCCGACCCATGCGACGAGCAGAAGGGTGGCGACGATGCCGGATTGCAGGGCCATGACGAGAAGGAGATGGCCGCGGCTGCGACGGCGGTCGAGCGCGGAGACCTGGTCTGGGGAGAGGTTGCGGTCGGAAGCGAGGGACATGGGGGAAGTCCTGGGGCGCAATGGCGCCAGAGCTATTAAAACATGGGCGGGCCGGAGGATGGAACGGCGAAATCTAGAGGAAGGCGACGGACTGCAGCGAGGTAATCTCGAAGCGCTTACGGCAGCGGATGTTGGAGCAGGCGAGCATGTCGTCGCGACGGACCATGTAGTCCTGCGCCTTGGCGTAGCGGGCGCGGTCGCGCTCGTCGGCACCGCGGGGAATCTGGGGTTTCTTGCGGCGGACGAGCCAGCCGACCTTGTACTCGGCGGATTGGCCACAGTGGGGGCAGGTGAGGGTGTGGGTGCGCTGCTCGGGGCTTTCGTTGAATAGATCGCGCTCTTCCATGGAGATTCTCCCGGGGCGAGGTACCGCTCCGGAGGAAAGTATTGCATAATCCGGGCAGGAGCGCGGTGTGATGGCGACAAAGGCAGGGAAAAAGGGCAGGGCGCGGAAGGGGTTCTCGGCGGTGAAGGCGGTTAAGGAGAACGCGCGGACGCGCGTGGGGCAGCCGAAGCCCGGGCGCGTGATTGAGGACGACCGGCGGCGGGAGGCGGAACGTCCGCGCCACAAGCCAACGATGGGGGAGATGCTGGGCGGGGCGGGGGAGGAAGAGCGATAGCTCCTGCGCGAGTAGGGAGTGCGCGGCGGGAGGAAGTTCGAAGGATTTTCACAGCGGAGCGCAGGGTAGGATGGCGGCAAAGGAGAGCACTCCGCCATGACACCCATTCCACCAGCCACTTCGCCCGGCCGCATTGAGGTCATCACGGGGCCGATGTTCTCCGGCAAGAGCGAGGAACTGATACGGCGGCTGAAGCGGGCGCGGATAGCACGGCAGCGGGTGGCGTGCTTCAAGCCGGACATAGACCTGCGCTACCATCGGACGGCCATCGCCAGCCATAGCGCGCAGACCCACGAGGCCGAGACGGTGGCCAACGTGGAGCGGCTGCGGGAGCGGCTGAGCTGGATGATGGACGAGATCGAGGTGGTGGGGATTGACGAGGCACAGTTCTTCGACGCAGGGCTGGTGCGGCTGGCGAATGAACTGGTTCTACGGGGCAAGCGGATTGTGCTGGCTGGGCTGGACACGACGTTCACGGGTGAGCCGTTCGGAGTGATGCCGCAGATGCTGGCGATTGCCGACGAGGTGGTGAAGCTGTCGGCGGTGTGCATGGTGTGCGGGCAGCCTGCGATTCACACGCAGCGGCTGGGCGAGAGCCGCGAACTGGTGGTGGTGGGCGCGGCGGGAGTGTACGAGGCGCGCTGTCGGCGGTGCTTTGAGCCGTTCGAGGAGCCGTCGGCTGAGCAGATGAACCTGCCGGTGGCGGCGGAGAGCGCGGCGGCGGGCGGACGGTCGGTGGCGGTGCGGAGCCCGAAGACGGTGACGAGCTAGGACGGCAAGGCGGGGCATTTCACTGGAATTTGCGGGTGGGAACCACGTGCGGCAATATGCGTGTGAGCCAATGTGCGTGCGGAGGGGCAAAATACTTTGCGGATTGCACAGGGAGTGTAGCAGGGGGTGGGGGATTTCCTGTGGGGATGCACCGGGTTTCCACAGGCGGGTGATTGTGAAAGGCCGATGAACGCTGGGGACGAGCGGGTGCGGTGGAATGGCAAGGATTAATTGCGCGGAAGTTCGCTGCGTATTCGCCGTTGCCGAGGTCGTCAACCCCGGATAGTGTTTGGTCTGCTCTGGTGAACGCCCCGCGGGGCGTCTGACCAAAAAACAGACGAGGAAGGGACGCGCGCAGCGCCGAATGGGCGTGCGTGCGTGGCAAGAGAACGATGCGACCGAAGAAGACGATTCTGTGCGTGGACGACAACGAACAGGCTTTATCCATCCGCAAGTTTCTGCTGGAGACGCGGGGATACCGCGTGCTGGCGGCAACGAATGCTGCCGAGGCGCTGGAGATGGTGGAGCGGGCGCTGCCGGGTTCGATCGACCTGCTGCTGAGCGACCTGATGATGCCGGGCATGGACGGCAACGAGCTGGTGCGGCGGGCCAAGGAGATGATGCCCGGGCTGCCGGCGATGCTGGTGTCTGGGACGGTGAAGCAGTACGAGCGGGGGATACGCGCGGACGTGTTTTTGCCGAAGGGCGTGTGCACACCGGTGGAGCTGCTGGAGCGGATACGCGTGCTGGTGGCGCGCAAGCGCGGGCCGAAGCGCGCGGTGACGGCTGCACCGCCGGCGCTGACGGCGGCCGATTTGGCGGCTGTGCTGGGCACTGCGTCGTAGGGAGGATGGGACGGTGCGGTAGACTGAAGACTGCCCATGCCCCCCATCATTGTTGCCAAGAACCTGAGCAAGACCTATCGCAGCGGCAAGCTGGACGTGCCGGCGCTGAGCGGCGCGAGCTTCACGATCGAGAAGGGCGAGTTTGTCGCCATCGTGGGGCCGTCTGGGAGTGGGAAGTCCACACTGTTCTACCTGCTGGGCGGGCTGACGCAGGCGACCAGCGGCAGCGTGGAGATTGATGGCGTGGATTTTGCGCGGTTGACGGACGCCGAGCGGACGAAGATGCGGCGGTCGAAGATTGGGTTCATCTTCCAGCGGTTCAATCTGCTGCCGACGTTGAGCGGGATGGGGAACATCGAGATAGCGCACCAGATAGCAGGCAAGAAGGGCGCGGTGGACCAGGCGTTGCTGCACAAGCTGTGCGAGATGCTGGGCATTGAGGGGCGGCTGGAGCACCGGCCGAACGAGATGAGCGGTGGCGAGCAACAGCGGGTGGCGATAGCGCGGGCGCTGATCAACCATCCGGCGATTGTGCTGGCCGACGAGCCGACGGGAAACCTGGACACGGTGAACAGCGATGCGGTGCTGGAGATGCTGCGTCATTCGAACGAAGTGCTGGGGCAGACGGTGCTGATGATTACGCACAACCCGGAGGCGGCGGCGATTGCGGACCGCATCATCCATATGCGGGACGGGCATATTACGCGGGTGGAGATGGGCAAGAAGCACGTCGAGCACGGGACGTACTAGCCGAGGCGATGTCGTACAATCAAGAGAGAGCAGCCTGGGCGCGCGTGTATGAATGCGTGCCTCCCACCGGCTGCTTTTAGTGTGTCCCCGTCGTCCAGTGGCCTAGGACACCGCCCTTTCACGGCGGTAACACGGGTTCGAATCCCGTCGGGGACGCCAAACTTGTTTTTTCTTGCAAACCATTGCGCATCACATTGAAAAAGCTGCTAGTTAGATGGGTTCCAAATCCATTTGCCCCATAATGTATGCCTTCAGGGAAGAAAACGGACTGGAGGCGTTGCCTCTGCTCCAAGCCAGAGCCTTCCCAGAGGCTTCTGGGGTGCTCTAGGAGGCATTTGGCGAACTCTAGGATGGCTTCCACGTCAAGGCACTCAATATCGGCCTCCTGGAGTTCGTGCTCCGCTTCTGAGGCTTCTGAGCGCAAGCGAACCAGTTGCTCGTCATAGGTGGACTGGTCAATCTTCTTGGCCAGCAGGTAATCCACCAGTTGATTCATCCGAAACTTCAAATCGCTCAGTTTGCTCTTCGCCGCCCGAAGCAACTCTTGGGAGTCTTCCTGCCGCGACTTCCACAAGTCCCTGACGATTGCGCTAAAGAGCCTTAGGTACTGTGATTCTGCGGTCAGCCTGTCCAGCAACTCCGCAAACTCCGTTTCCAGCCTCTCTCGCCTAATATTCACAGCGCGACAGGCTTTATTCCTGCAAGCATAGTAGGGGTATTTCTTCCCCTGCCTGCCAGTAGACCAACTTCCCGTTATCGGCTGATTGCAGGAAGCACAACGGACAAACACTCGTAGTGGAAAATCAGGGCTGTTCCGCTGACGGCTGGTCACAGTCACGCGCTTGCCATCCAGTATGTCCTGTACGCGCTGCCAGACTTCCATGCTCACAATAGGCTCATGGCTACCTTTCTCGCGCACATTCCACTGTGGAATGCATATCCATCCTGCATACAGCGGGTTTCGCAATAGTCGGTCGAATGTCTGCGGGGTAACTTTGCCTCCCTTGCGCGTGGTCAACCCCATGCGGTTCAGCGTGCGTAGAACGCTATTCTTTGTTTCGGTGCCAGTAGAGTAAAGACTAAAAGCCTTTTGCACCAATGGAGCACGTTCTGGGTCTGGCGTTAGGTTGGATCCGGACTTGTTGTACAGATTCAAATACCCAATAGGTGCTCCGAATGGGAAGCGGCCCATGCTGGTGGATTTCTGCATTCCATGTTTGGTTCGCTCTGCTTTGCGGTCATTGTCGAATTGATTGACCGCTCCGTAGATATTCCGCATGAATCGTCCGCCGGCCGAATCGTCAACATCTTCAGCTACAGAGCGGAGTAGGATATGCGAGCGTTCCAGAATCGCTAGTACGGAAACCTGGTCGTCCATATTTCGGGAAAAGCGGCTCATGTCATTGACGACTACTACGCCGATGCCGTTCTCTTTGCGTAGGCAGTAGCGCAGCATCTCCTGAAACTGTGGCCGATTTGCTGTCTTTGCCGACTCGCCTTCGTCACGGAAAACAGACTTCACAGGCCAGCCTCTATCTGTGCAGTACCCCGTGCATCTCTCTTGCTGAGTACTCAGGCTCAGGTTGTTGACCTGTTCTTTGGTGGATACCCGACAATAGATATGTTTTGGGGCACTTTTGCTTCATGCTGCATTGGCAATCATGCTCTGACGTAGGGATTCCAGCCTTAGAAGCCAATCCCGATAGTAGTTCCAACTCAAAATCATTGGGGACGCCAAACACAATCAAAGATTTCGATGAATCAGGAAGCGTGCAGCGAAGGCTACCATTGCCGGCGGAGTCGCGTCTTAACAGCAGCTAGAATGGTCACACCATGAGTTCCAAGCCCTGCGACATTCGGAGATTGCTGGTGACGCATCCGCTGCGGCGGGGAGGCGCGCGTGGAGAGTCCGGCACGGGGGAGGATGGATTCCTGCTGGTGGCGGTCGTGGTGATGGCGGCCATCATGCTCATCTTTCTGGCGGTGGCGGCGCCGATGGTGGCCAAGGACCTGCAGCGCGAGCGGGAGTTGGAGACAGTGCATCGCGGGAACCAGTACGTGCGCGCCATACGGCTCTACTACCGCAAGTTCAGCCACTATCCGACGAGCGTTGAGCAACTGGATGAGACCAACAACATACGATTTTTGCGCCAGCATTACATTGATCCGATGACGGGCAAGGACGACTGGCGCATCATCCACGTGGGCGAGAACCAGAGCAAGGTGACGGGATACTTTGGCGAGCCGCTGGCCGGGTTGGACGCGGGCGGGCTGGGTTCTGCGGCGGGGATGGCGTCTGGCACGACGGGCGATGCGCAGACGACGGGAGGCACGATGCCGTCGAATCCGTTCAGCGCGCTGTGGGGCGGGGCTAGCAACAGCGGCACGGGGACGAGCGGTAGCGGAGGCGCCACGAGCGGTGGAACCAGCGGCAGCACGACCGGGAGTTCGGGGGTGAAGAGCACCGATGCCACTGCCTTCGGCGGGTCTGGCGGAGGGCCGATCATGGGTGTGAGCAGCCAGAGTCCGCGGCAGTCCATCATCATTGTGCACAAGAAATCGAACTACAACACGTGGGAGTTCATTTACGACCCACGCATCGAGATGCTGTACGCCAAGGCGACGACGCTGGGGGGCGGGGGCACGTTGAACACCAATGGTACGTCTCCATCCGGCCTGCCGAGCCCGACTAATACGAACAGCACGCCGGCGGCTCCACCCGACAGTGGCAGCAATCAGTAGGGCAGCGCGGGAAGGTTGAGGGAGCATCCACAGACGTAGGCATGGACTCTTGCCAGACCGCAGGGAATCCGATAGCGTAGGGATACAAATTCCCCACGCCGGTGCAATCCGTTTGCAGCGGCGACATACGAGGCTTTCCAAATGCGCCTTCCCCGGCTCGTTTCCGCATTTTTGCCTGTCATCCTGCTTGCATCAGCAATCCTGCTGCCAACCGTTGCTCCGGCGCTGACATCCGGTACTGTGAACGCTGCCGCAGCACAGCGCCAGACGCTGGCCGGCCATGTGCCGCTGTGGGCGTCGGTGGCAGGCGACATGGGCCCGCTGGCGGATATGCCGCTGACGAACCTGACTGTGGTGCTGGCACGTCCGGCGGCGACGCAGGCCGCATTCGACAAGTTTGTGGCCGACGCGGCGAACCCGGCGTCGTCCGGGTTCCACAAGTTCCTGTCGCCGCAGCAGGTGGGCAGCCAGTTCGGGCCGGCGCAGAAGGATGTAGATGCAGTGACGGCGTGGCTGGCGGCGCAGGGTTTGACGGTGACGCAGATATCGCCGGACCGCACACGCATCACCTTCAACGGGACGAGCACGGCGATTGCGCGGGCGTTCGGCAGCGAGTTCCACCGCTACAAGGTGCATGGGAGCAAGGGCGCAGAAGAGCGCATGGCGCTGAACACGGAGCCGACGGTTCCGGCGACGCTGGCGCATGCGATAGCGGCCGTGAGCGGACTGGCTACGGAGCCGCTCACATCCGACGACCACGGCGTGGATACCATTCTGGGCACGAACCACCACGTGATGACGCCGGCGACGTTTGCGGTGCAGTATGACCTGAACCCCGCCTACACACAGGGCTACAACGGCACGGGCGTGAAGGTGGCCATCATCGGCCTGTCGCGCGTGCTGGCGCAGGACATCACGGACTTCCAGACGCTGATGGGCCTGAACGCAGCGGCGCAGCCGAATACCATCGTTCCTCCGCTGGGCACGGACCCCGGCGTGGGCGGCAACCAGGGCGAACAGACATTGGATGTGAACCGCGTGATGAGCACGGCTCCGGGCGCATGGGTGGACCTGGTGGTGAGCGGCGACGCGAATGCGCTGATGACCGCGGCCAGCTACGAGGTGAACACGCTGCTGGACCCCATCATGACGATGAGCTACGGCGGGTGCGAGCAGGTGCAGGGACAGGCGGTGGTGACGAGCTGGACGAACCTTTTCCAGACGGCGGCCAGCGAGGGCATCACGGTGCTGGTGTCGTCTGGCGACTCTGGCGCGGAGTGCGGCAACGCGTGGGACAACATGAATCCGAACGCCAACCATCCCTACATACCGGTGGGCGCGACGGCGGGCATCAACTATCTGTGCTCGAACCAGTACGTGACCTGCGTGGGGGGCACGAGCCTTGCGGGCGACGTAGCAAATCCGTCCACTTACTGGACGGACAGCGGCACGACATTCTCCACGCTGAAGAGCTACGTACCGGAGGGCACGTTTGACGAGGCGCAGGACGGAGCCGGGTACTTCCAGGTGGCGGGAAGCGACGGCGGCGTGAGCCTGTACACGGCGAAGCCGGCGTACCAGACGACGAGCTTCACGGGGTCGGACACGAACCGCGATTTGCCGGACATTGCGCTGACTTCGTCGGGACACGACGGATACTTCCAGTGCATCAATCTGGATTGCGAGGCTGGCCACTTCTCGACAGAAGAGGGAACGTCGGCTGCGGCGCCGGGGATGGCCGGCATCATGGCGCTGGTGGTGCAGAAGTACGGCAAGCAGGGGAACTTCAACGGGCTGCTGTACGGCATTGCCGTGCAGGGCGCTTACGGCAGCATCTACCACGACGTCACGGTGGCCAGCTCGGGCGTGAGCAACTGCACGGTGGCGACGCCGAGCATCTGCAACAACAGCGAGCCGGGGCCGACGTCGCTGACATCGGGCGGCGTGACGGGATTTGCCGTGGCCACCGGATATGACAAGGTGACGGGCATCGGGTCCATTGACGTCAGCAGCTTCCTGCTGAACCTGAACCTGGTGAGCACGAACAACCGCAGCGGCGCCGGGGCGTTCACGAATCCGGCGGGCAACACGTATCCGTACGTGGCTACGACGACGACTTACCCGACGCAGACGGCGATTACCTATGGCACGATACTAACCGGCAATCTGAACGCAATCACCTCGTCGGGCGGCATCAACGTCTCTCCCCAGGGGACGAACTTCTACACGGCCACGGCGACCGGCGGAGCTCCGGTAGCGGTGACAGGCTCCACCGTGCTGACGCCGGGCAACTACACTCTGCGCGACTACTTCCAGCCGCTGGCGGCGTACGCGGGCTCGCTGAACGTGTCGTCGGCTAGTGCTGCGCTGACGGTAAACAAGGCAACGGCGGGAATCTCGGCCGTGACGCAGACGCTGCCGGCTTCTGGCAGCACCTACGTGGGAACGACGGTGGCGTTTACAGCCACGGTGAGCGGCGTGACGGGCGGCAGCAAGCCGACCGGGACGGTGCAGTTCTACAACGGGGCAACGGCCATCGGCTCGCCGGTGACGGTGGACGCCACGACGGGCGTGGCGACGCTGGCCAGCTACAGCTTCACAACGGCGCAGACGGCGAGCATCACGGCGGTCTTCTCTGGCGACTCGAACTATCTGACCGGCACATCGGCGGCACTGTCTGTTCCGGTAAATAAGATAGCCAGTTCGACTGCGGTGGTGCTGACCTCGCCGACGACGGGCACGGTGGGCGTGGGCGCGACGGCGGTCTTCACGGCCACCATCACGGGCAGCGGCGCGACTCCGACGGGGACGGTGCAGTTCTACAACGGCGCGACCGCCATCGGGACGCCCGTGACAGTGACATCGTCGGGGACGGCGGTACTGAGCACCAGCTTCACACCGGCGCAGACGGCCAGCATCACGGCGGTGTACTCGGGCGACGCAAACTACCTGACGAGCACATCCTCGGCGCTGTCAGTGGTAGTGATTACGCCGTCGTACACGGTGACGGCCAGCCCGACGACGCTGACGGTGACGCGCGGGACGGTCGGCACGGCCACGATCACGTTCACGCCGACGGGCGGATACGCGGGTACGGCCAGCCTGGCGTGCACAGGGCTGCCGGCGTTTGCAAGCTGCCTGTTCAATCCGACGACGATTGCCATGACCGGCAACAACGCGGTGCAGACGACGACGCTGCAACTGTACACGCTGGCGCCGCAGACGAGCGGCAGCGCAACGCGCACCGGGATGCTGTGGATTCCGGCGCTGCTGCTGGGCGCGCTGCTGATGGTTCGTCGGCGCAAATTGGCGGTGGCGACACGCAGCGTGCTGATGCTGCTGGTGCTGGCGCTGGCGGCGCTGAGCGTGACGGGCTGCGGCGGTAGCAACAACTACTTCACCCCGACCGGGAACAGCACGGTGCAGGTGGCGGTGACGGCGGTGGCCAACGCCGGATCGACATCGTCCAACCAGAACCAGACGGCGACCATCACGATCACCGTTCAGTAGGGGGTTAGCCAGACACGGGCGCGGAGAGAGGATCTCCGCGCCCGATGTATTTAACGCGGAGAGAGGTTATTGCGTAGCGAAGAGGAAGGCCGTGTCGGCTATCTTCGGGTTGGTGACGGGCGTGGAGTAGAGGAAGGGACCGGTGGGGTCCTTGGGGTCGATGGTGCGCATGGAGTTGAGTTTGGCGCGCTGGTCGGCGGTGAGTGACTGGCCGACCTTGGCGAAGGCGCTGGCCATGAAGTAGGACATCTCGCCGTCGAGCTGGCCGTATTGGCGGGAGAGCTGCTCGACCTTGGCGGAGTCGGCGGTGCCGCCGGACTTGAACTTGAGAAGCTCGTCGGAGATGGCGCGGCGGACGACGACAATCTGGGCGAGGTCTTTGCGCTGGAGGTCGATGATGCCTGTGATCTGCGAGCGCTGCGCTGGGGTGAGTGCGGCGAGGAAGGACTGGCCGCTGTCACCGGTGAGCGAGGTGGAGATGGAGTAGTTTTTCTTGCCCATGGCGGGAGCGGTCTTCATGCCGAAGCCGCCGAAGTACATGCCGTGGCGCTCGGGGCAGAAGTAGACGTCGGCCTGTTCGGAGCCGGCGTACCAAGAGAACATCTCGCTGGCGTAGGTCATGACGGCGACGTTGAGGTCGTGGGGGAGGGAGCGGTCGTGCGCCTCGGGGATGTCGGGCCAGGAGTTGTAGTCGCCGAACTTGAGCTTGGCGAGCGCGGACTTCTGTGCGGGCGTGAAGGACTGGATGATGGCACCCATGGTCTGTGCGCGCTGGTAGGAGAGTTTGCCGTCGAGGGCGTAAAGGTCGGCGGAGTACTGCATGATGGCCTTGCGGCTGAGGGCGAGAGAGCCGGTGGGGAGCTGGCCGTCGAGGTTCTGGCGGAAGGCCTTGATGAGCGGGAGGCGCATCTCGGCGAAGCGGGCGATGTCCGCCTGCTGGGTGTGAGCGAGGGCGACGAGCTGCGCGCGCTGCTGGTCGTTGAGGATGGTGAGCATGTTGACGGCGATGCGGGTAAGGAAGCTGGTGTTGTGGCCCATATGGGCGGCGTCCACGTCGCGCATGTACTGGAAGCCGAAGTAGTCGGAGACCTTGCCGGGGGGCAGGAAGGTGTCGTAGCCGAAGCCGCCGGTGAGGAAGGCGAGGCCGTCGAAGGCGATGGTGTGAAGCTGGGCGTTGTCGCTGACGGCCTGCTCGAGGGTGTACTGCATGACACCGTTGTGTTGGTGAGTGGCGGGCGCGGGCGGCTGGGCGTCGTCGGGCGAGGCGGCGAGAACGGTGAGCGGCGTGAGGAGGAGGATGGCTGCGAGTGCGATGACTTTCTTCACGGTGATTCTCCTTTACTTGGGATTGCGTGATGTGACGGTGTAGCTGAAGGCGAGCTCGCCGTCGGGGTGGGCGGCGGTGGCGTCGGCGGGGAGGTAGCTGCGGATGTATTCGACGCGGACGTTGGCGGGCGAGACGGTGACGCGGAGGTGGCCGGAGTTGGGGAGGACGTCGCCGGAGCGGTAGGCGTCGCGGTTGAAGGCAGTGTAGGTGGGGTCGGCGGGGTTGGGGGTCTCCTGATAGACGACGCCGTCTTTGAGTTGATGGGCGAAGAGATGGTCGTGGCCCTGGAAGAAGATGGTGACGCCGTAGCGCACAAAGAGTTGGTGGATGGGCTCAGGCCATGAGGGGCGCATCTGGCGGAAGGTGGCCGCGCCGCGCGGATCGTAGCCGCCCCACTCGTAGGTGGAGGCCTCCTCGATGCCGCCGCGGCCGGTGCCGAGGATGTGATGCGCGAAGACGAACTTGTAGCGGGCGTGGGAGCTGGCGAGGGTCTGGCGGAGCCACTGGTACTGCGCGTCGCCGAGGGTGACCTGCCAGAGATTGCGGTCGCGATTGCCGGGGTCCTGATTATCACGGTTGCCGTGGCCAGCGCCGTGGTTGCTGCCACCACCGCCGCCGCCATGTCCGCCACCGTTGCCAACGCCGTGTCCGCCGCCGGGGGTGGCGTCCACTTGGACGGGGGAGTGCCAGTAGGGGTCGAGGACGACGAAGAGAGCGTCTCCCCATGTGAAGGCATAGTAGTCGCGCAGGAGGCCGATGCCGGGGACGGGAGTAGTGTCGCCGGTGTAGAAGCTGTCGGGCGCGGGGAGCGGGAAGAACCGCGTGCGGGCGCTGCCGGCGCAGACGGCGGGATTCGTGGCGGAGCCGTCGAGCATCCATCCACCGGCCTCCTCGTGGTTGCCGTTGACGAGGAAGATGGGCGTGGAGGCGGAGAGCGGGGCAAGGTAGCTGCGCTGACGCTGGTAGACCGGGTCCACGGCGGATTGCGAGAGGTTGCCATCGCCGATCTGGTGTTCGATGGAGAAGTCGTCGCCGAGCATGAGGTAGAAGTCGGGGTGGTCGGCGGCGACGCGGGCGAGGGTCTGGCGGTAGAGTGCGTCGTCGAACATGACGCCGGGGCGCTCGGGGTGGGAGTCGCCCTGGAGGTCGAAGGTGAAGGTGGAGCCGGGCGCGCGGGCGGTGGTGAAGGACTGCTCGGCGAAGGCTGGTGCGAAGTCGCCGTGGGCCGCGCGGCGCGTGAGCAGGCGGTAGTAGTAGCGAGTGTTGGATGCGAGAGGGGCGATGGTGGCTTCAGTGGGGGTGAACGCGGGGACGGTGATGGGGTCGGTGGTGGTTGTGTATAGGCCGGGCGCGGTACCGTACTGGAGTTTGGCCTCGATGGCGGAGGGGGAGATGATGCTGGCGGTGATGGAGCGTCCGGTGGGGCGGCCGAGGGCGACGCTGAGCGTGACGGGAGGATAGGAGTCGCGTTTGCCGCCAGCCTGACCGTGGTCGCGGTTGCCACCGCCGCCGAAGCCTCCGCCGCGCTGGGCGAAGAGGCAGACTGCGGCGAGGGTGAGGGCGGCGCAGAGAGCGATGGCGTGGCGCGGGGTGCGCGGGGTCATGGGGCCACCTGCGTGGGATGGAGGACGGTGCGGTCGGCAATCTGCGCGTTGCGGCCAGTGAGGCGGGATTTAACGTATTCGACGGTGGCGGAGTTGGGAGAGACGGTGACGCGGATGTGTCCGGGGCTGCCAAGCAGCACACCGTTGTGGTAGCCGTAGTCGGCGGCGCTGTTGGTCTGGTCTTCGCGCGCGGCGCTGGGCTGGGGAACCTCGAGGTAGAGGATGCCGTCGCGCTGCTGGCGGACGTAGAGGTGGTCGTGCCCGTGGAAGACGGCGGTGACGTGGTTGGCGACAAGAAGCTGGTGGATGGGTTGCGGCCATCCCGGGCGATTGTGCGAGAAGCCGGGAGTGCCGTCGAGGTTGTTGCCGCCCCACTCAAAGAAGGTGGAGGCTTCGATGCCGCCGCGGGAGTCCTTGTCGAGTCCGCCGACGAGGTGGTGGATGAAGACGAACTTGAATCGTGCGTGGGAGGTGGAGAGGGTGTGGGCGAGCCAGTCGTACTGCGTGCGGCCGAGGGTGCGCTGCCAGCCGTCGGAGTCGGAGTGGGGCTTTTGCGTGGACTGTGTGAAGAGATCGAGGACAACGAAGAGCGCGTCTCCCCATGTGAAAGCGTAGTAGTTGGCGGTGGTGGGGCCTGCGGAGTAGAAGCTGTTCGTGGTGACTGGTGGGAAGTAGCGCAGGCGCATGGCGTTGGCCCAAGAGGACATTCCGGTCTGGTGGTCGCGCCAACCCTGTTCGCCGTCGTGGTTGCCGAGGGTCAGGAATACGGCTGTGGAGCTGCCGGGGATGCCGAGGTAGTAGCGCTGGGCGAGGTATTGCGGGGCGGCGTCGGTGAAGGTGGGATACTTGTCCACCATGAAGGTGTCGCCGAGGTCGAAGAAGAGGTCGGGGTGGTCGGCGGCGACGTTGCGGAGGGTGTTGATGTAGACGGCGGGGCTTGTGTTTTCATCGAGATGCGAGCAGGCCTGAAGGTCGAAGGTGAAGGATTGACCGGGGGCGCGGGCGGTGCGGAAGGCTCCGTTAATGGTGGTTTGGCCTGGTGCCGCGATGGAGTATTCGTGGATGGAGTCTGGAGCGAGGTTGGTGATTTCGATGGATTGCGGATGGCCGGCCTTGAGGCTGAGCGGACGGCTTGCGCCGTCGGGAGTGTAGGCGAGGGTGGCGGAGGTGTCGGCGTAGGCGAGGAGGCTGAGGGTGACGGAGGAGGTGGTGGGGCGGGAGAGGATGACGTCGAGGGGATGGGCGGGGACGGCGGTCTGGAAGATGCCTGAGTCCGCGCCGGCGTTGTGGTGGTTGGGGCCACCGCGACCTGCGCCGGGGCCGTGTTGGGCGAAGGCAAGGGTGGTGAGGAGTGCGGCGGCGAGGGAGAGGCGACGGGGGGTGGGCGGGCGCGGCATGGGCGTGCGTACTTGCTCTACAAGATACGGAACGCGGACGGGAAGGGAAAGTTGCGGTGCGGCGCTAGAACTGGAAGTAAAGGAATACCGACGCGGCGTTGGTGTAGACGAGGGAGAGGAGGAAGGCGGCTGCGGTGGCGGATCCCCAGAGTAGGTTGGGCTGCCAGCGCAGGCGGGGGAGGAGGCTCCAGGCGGACTCATCGCGATGGGATTGTGACTGGCCGAGAATCTCCTGGGTGTTGGGGAGGAGCCAGATGGAGGCGAGCAGGGCGGCGAGGAGCAGGAGTGGCGCGGGCGCGAGCGCGGCTCCGAGGCCGTGACGGCCGAAGAGCGCGGCGGTGACGGTGAGGGCGTCGGCCAACGAGGCGGCGCGGAAGAAGACGAAGGCCACGGTGACGGAGACAAAGGTGATGAGGACGCAGATGGGCTTGGGAAGCAGGCGGTTGAGGCGGGAGTCCGCGGGAATCCAGATGCGCCATGCGTGGTTGATGCACAGGTAGGCGCCGTGGATGAGGCCGAAGACGAGGAACTGCATGCCTGCGCCGTGCCATACGCCGGCGAGGAACATGGTGACGAGGGTGGGGAAGGCGATGAGAGAGAGGAATCCGCCGATGGTGGCGAGGGCCTTCTTGCCGATGGAGCCACCACGCAGGACGCGGCGGCGGGTGAGGGCGAGCGAGATGGGCGTGTAGAGGTAGAGGGTGAGGTAGCGCGAGAGGGTCATGTGCCAGCGCTGCCAGAAGTCAATGATGTTGGGGGCCTTGAAGGGGGAGTTGAAGTTGTAGGGGAAGCGGATGGAGAACATGCGGGCGAGTCCGAGGGCCATGTCGGAGTAGCCGGAGAAGTCGAAGTAGAGCTGGAGCATGTAGAAGACGGCACCCTGCCATGCGGCGAAGAGTCCGGCGGCGTGGGGGGCGGAGTAGAGCGCGGAGGCGTAGGGGGCGATGAAGTCTGCGATCATCACCTTTTTGAAGAGGCCGAGGATGAACCAGGTGAGGCCGAGGGCGAAGTCGTCGGCGCGGAGGCCGTAGCGGCGCTCCTCGCTGAACTGGGGCATGATCTCCTTGTGGTGGAGGATGGGGCCGGCGACGAGGTGGGGGAAGAAGGTGACGAAGAGGGCGAAGCTGGTGAGGGATTGCGGTTCGGCCTGACCCTGCTTGAGGTCGATGAGGTAGGCGAGCTGGGTGAAAGTGAAGAAGCTGATGCCGAGGGGGAGGATGACGGCGCCGAAGTCGTGGCGGAGCAGGCCATGGGCGTGGAGGAAGGCGAGCGAGGGGAAGAGGTACTTGAAGAAACAGAGGAGGCCGAGGTTGGCGGCCACGCCGGCGATGAGAAACCAATGTTGCAGGCGGGGGCGGGGCTTGGCGCGGGCGATGAGGTGGGAGAAGGTGAAGTTGACGGCGATGGAGGCGAGCAGGAGGAAGACGAAGGAGAGCTTCCACTTGGCGTAGAAGGCGATGGAGGCGAGAGCGAGCCAGCCGATGGCGGGGCGGCGTCCGAAGCGGCCGAGGAGGGCGAAGCCCAGCAGGGTGATGGGCAGGTAGACGAAGATGAAGAGCGGGTTATTGAAGGTCACGGGGGTGCGTTCTCCGGGGCCTGGGTGGGAGTGTTGAAACTATATCAGGCGAGCGCGGGCAGACAAAAGCGATTTGCAGAGAGTATATTTTGCACCACGTTTCGGTGGTAGGGTATGTAGACGAGAGCCGGAACCATGATTCCGGCCGCAGCAGCAAGCTGTCTCCCGGGCCCTGTGGAAGGGGCCTCTCGATTGTCCACAACCAGCGCACCTGCGCCGCGCGTTGCTGCTGCACCCAGCGAGTGGGGAGTGCAGTTCGGGGTACGGCGTAGCATCCTGTACAGCATTGCAGTAGTGTTCGCGCCAGTCCTGATACTGGTGGCGGCGATACCGTTTTCGACGACAAATTGGTTCCTGAAAAGAGGCGAACCGTGGCTACAGGGGATGGGGTATGGGCGGACGTTAGCGGGTGCGAACTGTGACGTGGTGGTGTACGGCGACTCAGCGGCGATGACGGGAATCGTGCCCGCGGTGGTGGAGCGCGAGACGGGGCTGAAGACATGCAATATCGCCGAGGTGGGGCCGGTGCGGCTGGTGGGCGTGGCGCCGACGCTGGATGTTTACCTTAGGCAGAACCGAAGGCCACGGGCCATCGTGCTGTGGTACGCGCCGTGGAACTTCCGGAGATGGAGGGAGGAGGAGTGGGACCGCAATCCAGTCCAAGTGGAGGGCATTTACTACCTGTTGCGCTATGGGAACTTGCAGCGCAGCGCACGAATGCTGTTGCGACATCGTCACGCGAGCGCGAAGTACGGAGTGTGGGTGATGCTGACGGAAGCGAAGCAATGCGCGCAGATACTACTGCGGATGGCGACGGGACAGGCCGCACCAGACATGGACGCGTGGGAGGAGCGTATGGCGAGAAGAGGCGTGTTTACGACGAACCATTCCCCGCAGCGAGGCTGCATGCCGAGGAAGGACTTGAGCAAGGACGACATTCAGGCGGATCCTGCGTGGGCGGAGGCGATGCGCGCACGGTACAGGGAAAGCGCAGAGAGGGTCCTGCTGATGGTTTCGCCGCTGGCGGATTGCGATGCGCTGGGGAAGGTATCTGCCGAACGGCTACAGGGGCTGACCGATAACCGCATCCGAACATTGCCGGTGGAGATGTTCAACGGGGAGGATGTGCATTTTTCCACGGCGGGAGCAGAGCAGACGAGCGCGGAGTTGGCACTGGAGATCAAGGAGTCGGCAGGGAATCAGCCGATCTGGCAGGGGAGAGCGAACGGGCGCAACTGGTCACGGACGTCGCGGGAGAGCATGTTGTTGTCGAGGTAGTAGTAGGGGTGGGTGCGGATGCGGGAGATGATGGCGTCGCTGTCGGGGAAGTCGGGACGGACGTAGTAGAGGTGAAATTCGCAGGCGGTGGGGGAGAATGCGGCGGCCAGGATGTAGCCGCGCTTGCGAGCGTACTGGGCGAGGAGTGCGTGGTTGTAGTAGGCGCCGACGACGGCGGGGTCGAACGAGGTGCCAAAGAGCAGTGCGTTGGCGGCGCGCGGGTCCTCGCCCGGGCCCGGGCCGGAGACGTGAATCTGGATGAGTTCGGGGCGTTGTGAGTCGAGATAAGCGTCGGAGAGGCGCTCACCGTGGTGGGCCATCCAACTGTCGTTGAGGCCCAAAGCGTCGATGACGCGCCAATCGGAGTAGAGCGGAAGCTGGCCGGCCTCTGTGACGGCCATGGTGTACCCCTTACCGGCGTAGGGAGAGAGCAGGCCGGCGAAGCGCTCCATGCCGTTCCCCCAGAAGTGGGCGGTGAAGATGCGGTCGAAGTAACCCATGGAAGAGGCGAGCGCAAGAAGGAAGGCGGCGGAGAGAGCGAGGCGTTTGGAAGAGGCGAGACTCATCCAGGCGGGCAGATGGAGAGCCTCGCGGGATTCCATGAGCAGGCCAGGCAAGGACATGAGAACGATGGGAACCAGGGGGTACTGGAAGCGCATCATGTGGTTGTTCCAGTTGTTGAGTAGCAGCCACATGAAGGTAAAGCCGGAGGCGGGAATGAGCAGGGCGAAGAGGCGACGGCGTGAGGTCGGGGCAAATAGCGCAAGGATGAGGAGAGGCAGGACCGGTGCCAGCATGAGGGATTCGTTGACGATGGACTGGCGAAGGCTACTGAAGTAGAAGTGGCCACCGCCCTTGAGGTAGAAGGGGTTGGGAAGTGGATAACCGAAGTAGCGCCAGTGCCATAGGAAATACGAACCGCCGAGCAGGGCGAAGACGAACGCGAAGGAAGCGAAGGCGTGAGCGGAGGCGCGCCATCCGAGGTAGGAGATGATGGCCAGCAGCATGAAGCCTGCGAAGAGGACTCCTTCGGGGCGAACCAGTCCTGTGAGGAGGGCGAGCAGGCTGAAGGCGAGAGCCGTGGGCAAGGTAGGACGCTTCTCCATGTAGACGAGGGCGAAAGTCCAAGCGAGGAGCGCGGTGCAGGCGAAGAAGGGTGCGCCGAAGCACATGGCAGCAAGTTTGATGCCTGGGCCAACAGAGAGATAGGCTGCGGCGGCGAAGGCGAGTGCGCGAGGAGCGGAGAAGAGACGGCGAGGAACGATATAGACCAGGAGGACGCTCAAGACCGTAGCCAAAACGTTTAGGATGCGGCTGGCGGCGATGACCGTGATGTGCGCGGTGCGGGAGAGCGCGGCGATGAGGGCCATGTAGAGAAAATCGGTGGCGCCGTCCACTGGAGCATCGTGGATGTTCCAGCGGATGCCGTAGCCTTGGGCGAGGTGGAGGGAGTAGCGAAGCAGCATGGCAGCGTCTTCGCAGGGAGACATGGCGAGGACCAGAGAGTGATGGATGCTCCAGAGGCAGCAGAGTGCGAGTAGGAGGAGATAGAGGGCATCCTGGCGTGACCAACGGAAGGAGCGGGAATCGGGAGCGGGATTGGAAGTGGTGGGCATGGGCAAGACTAGCTATCCGACCTCTGAGCCATTCTAGCCAACTTTGCGAAGATACAGAGCGAATCGCTCAGGCGGACGGTGCAGTATTGCGTGAGAATCCGAGGATGCCGACGGCGGCGAGCATAATGATGATGGGTTCGATGGGCTGGCGGTAGTCCATGGAGGCGTGGGTGAGGTAGTAGGGGATGGGGAACAGGAGAATGGTGATGAAGAAGGGCAGGGCGCGGGCGGCGTTGTGCGTGAACCAGCGGCGGAGGCCGCGGAGCATGAGAAATGTGACGGTGGAGCAGAAGAAGAGATTGGGGAGATCGAGCGGCTGGTAGCGGATGTAGGCGGGCGAGAGGCTCCAGACGCCGGTCCAGAAGCGGATGGCGCGGCGCAGGCTGACGGCGGCAAACCAGAGTGGATGGTGGAGGACGAAGGATTTGGCGAGCGATTCCTTTTCGGCGATGTAGCGGGTTTCGCCGAGGGTGACGAAGCGGTCCATTTCGGTTGGGTTGGTGGCGGGGTGGGCCGCGGGCGGGTTGGAGGTCCAGGTGTCGCCGTGGTTGCCTGCGTAGAACTCCAGCCAGAAGCCGTTGCGGATGGGGATGTTCTGGTGGAAGGCGCGCGAGTTGCGGATGTTCCACGGGGTGATGACGAGGAGCGTGCCGAGGATGGCGAGGGCGGCGCCGGTGAGGCGAGTGCGCTGGGTTCGCGGGGCTCGCCAAAGCGCGGGGAGGAGCAGGAAGGGCAGCAGCGAGAGGATGCTGGGGTTGCTGAGCGCGGCGACTCCGTAAAGGATGCCGAAGGCGAACCATGCGCGCGGGCGGCGTTCATCGAGGCATAGGGCGAGGTAGAAGCAGGTGCAGAAGAGCAGCGACGTGAGCGCGTAGTCCCAGACTTCGCTACTGGCGTAGTTGATGGCGAATGGATAGAGCGCCCAGAGCCATGCAGCGAGACGAGCGAGGCGCGGGCCGGCGGTGTGGCGCATGGCCAGATAGACAGGGATGCAGGTGAGCGTGGAGAAGAGACTGTCGAGCAGCAGGATGGCGATGGCAGCGTGGGCTGTGTAGAGGCCGAAGAGGCGGAAGTCCAGCGAGAGCAGCCACGGGAAGAGCGGCGGGACGAGCGCGGTGGGGCCTGTCTGGGGGAAGAAAGGCGAGCTGAAACCGTGGCCGGTGACGAGGGAGCGCGCAACCCAGCCCATCTCGGCGGCGAAGTTGCCGAAGTGATTGTCGGGGTCGATGATGGAGCGCCACGCGAAGCAGACGACGATGCAGCGGATGACAAGCGCGACGAGCATGGCGGGCGCGAGGGTGGATGCGGCCGTGGAGGGAGGCTGGGGAAGCGCGGTTTGGCATGAGCGGGGAGTGGGCAAGAGATTCAGTCCAGAAGTTGAAGCGCGGAGTGGATTAGTCGAGGTCGTCGGTGAGGATTTCGATGGGGAGCGGCTCGGCGGATTCGTCGGCTTCGGCGAGCGGCTTGGGCATCTGCCAGGTGAAGAGGTTGCTGACGGAGTAGTTCCAGACGGAGCTGAGGATGATGCCGGAGAGTCCGGCATAGTACCAGTGCATTCCGGACATGAGCAGGGAGCGGGAAAAGATGACGTTGGCCCATGCGCCGAAGCTGCAAGCGACCCAGAAGGAGACGAGACCGCTCCAGAGGCGGAAGCCGCGGAGGCTCTTGTCGGAGTAAGTGATGAGATTGTTGAGGAAGAAGTTCTCGGTCATAGCGACGTAGGTGGCGATGGCCTGTGCGGCGAAGAACTGGAGGTGTCCGCGATAGAGGAGGAGGCCGAGGCAGGCGAGATGGGTGAGCATGCCGGCGGCGCCGACGAGGGAGAAGAGGGCGAAGCGGATGGGGATGACGTCGCCCATGAGCTTGTTGAGGACGAGGATGAGGTACTCGACGCCGATGCTGATGTTGAGCTTGCTTTCGCCGTAGACGCGGCGGCGGAAGGTGTAGCCGACCTCGGCGATGCGAACGGGGCGCGCGCTGCTGGCGAGGAGATCGAAGAGGATCTTGAAGCCAGTGCCCTTGAGGGAGTGAACGACCTCGAGGAAGAAGCCGCGATTGACCATGAAGAAACCGCTCATGGGGTCGGAGACGTCGCAGTGGCAGACGGCGTTGGAGAAGGCGCGGCCGGCGCGGGAGAGGAAGAGGCGGAGGCCGGAGAAGTGGCCCATGCTACCGCCCTCGGCGTTGCGGGTGGCGACGACAATGTCGAGGGCCTCGCCGCGCAGACGCTGGAGCATCTGGGGGAGGACGGATTCGTCGTGCTGGAGATCGGCGTCCATGACGGCGACGTAATTGGCCGTGGTGGACATGATGCCTTCGATGCAGGCGGAGGCGAGGCCGCGGCGGCCGACGCGATGGATGAGACGGACACGGTGGTCGCGGCGAGCAAGGGCGCGGATGATGTCGGCGGTGCCGTCGGGGGAGTCGTCGTCCACGAAGATGGCCTCCCATCGCAGGCCCTGGAGGGCATCGTCGAGGAGTGCAATGAGCTCGGTGACGTTCTCCCGTTCGTTATACGTGGGAACGACCACGGCGAGATCGAAACGACCGTCGGAGGGGAGGATGTGCGGAAGCTGCTCAGTCGGATCGGAGCTGGACAAACGCGGCGCCCTTTGTGCAGGAGTGAAGACCGGCCAGCCTGGGGAAGAGATGGGGACTGAACCTAATGAGAGTTTAATCCGCTGGAGAGGCTTTGTCCATGACGGAGATAGTTTCTGCGGAGCGAGTGCGTGAGATGTCATCTATTGCAAAGACGGTAGTTAGCTGGAGAAGGTTTACATCGCGCGCCACCAAAGTGGGATGCGGCGGCGGAGGGATTCCGCAAGAGAGCGAATGCTACACTGAGGCCACTGCAAATGCTTTTCATGCTAGAGCAACCTGTCAAGTGATTGCGGGTTTAAGCGAGCAGAGACGCAGAGAATCAGGGAGCAGGTCTTGCCGAAGAGTTCGAACCCCGCCCAGAAGACCATCGTTTTCATCTTTTGGATACTTGCCTTTACGGCGACCATTCTGTGGGCGCGGACGGACGGGCCCATGTGGGATCTGCACATCTACGGGCGGGCGCTGCATGCGGTGGCGGGGGGGCAGGACCCCTACGCGGCGGGGATAGCGATCCAGGAGGCGTACCACACGCGGCATGTGCTGCCGGCGGGGATGAGCGCGCCTCCGTACACGTATGTGTATTCGCCCATCACGCTGCCAGCGCTGCGGGTGATTGCGCACTTCTCCAGCGCGGCGCGGCACTGGGTGTACTGGGTGCTGTATGTGGTGTGCGTGCTGACGATGATTGGGGTGGGGATGCAGGCGGTGGCGCCGGAGGAGCGGAAGTATCTGGGATACTTTGCGCCGGCGGCGGCGTTCTTCCCTGGGTTGCTGGTGCATGACGTCATCCTGAGCGGGAACATCGTGTACATCGTGTACGGGGTAATTCTGGCGGCGATGTGGTTGGGGGAGAAGCGCGGCAAGTGGGGATGGTACTACGTGGTGGTGCTGCTGGCGTCTTGCTGCAAGGCGCCGCTGCTGACACTGCTGGCGATTCCGGTGCTGAGCGCGCGGAAGCAGTGGCTGAAGGCGATGGGGACGGGCGCGCTGGGTGTGGGGCTGTTCCTGATACAGCCGCACATCTGGCCCGGACTGTTCCGGAGCTTCATGCGTGCGGTGGACCTGCAGTTCCTCTACAACAGCGACTTCGGGCTGAGCCCCGCGGGCAAGCTGGGCGAGGCGCTGCAGAAGAGCGGGCACGCATTCTCGACGGCGAGCTGGATGTTCTACCTGCTGTACGGCAGCGTGGTGCTGGGCGTGATGCTGGTGTTGTCGCGCGGGTACAAGGACGGGACGTACACGCTGGAGCAGTGGTGGCCGGTAGTGATGATTGGGACGATTCTGCTGAACCCGCGGGTGATGACGTATGACACGGCACCGCTGACGGTGCCAATGGCGATTGTGCTGTGGCGTGTGGTGTCGCACGTGATGCGGCGGAAGGCGTGGGCGGTGGCGGTGACGCTGGCGGTGTTCATCGGACTGAACGCGATGGTGCTGACGGTGGGGACGCAGGACTTCTGGAAGGACGTGGAGTGCGTGTTGATGGTGGCGGCGTTCGTGGCCGGATGCGTTGACCTGATACGGAGCGGGAGCAGTGGCGGCGAGGCCGTGAGCGCATGAGCGGCGGACCGTTCCACATCCTGACCAAGCCGATTGGCCCCATCTGCAACCTGGATTGCAAGTACTGCTTCTACCTGGAGAAGGAGGTGCTGTATCCGGGCGAGAAGTGGGCGATGTCCGATGAGGTGCTGGAGAACTACGTGCGGCAGTACATCGAGTCGCAGCCGACGGAGACGGTCCACTTTGCGTGGCAGGGTGGCGAGCCGACGCTGCTGGGGGTGGAGTTCTTTGAGCGAGCGGTGGCGTTGCAGCAGAAACATGCGGGCGGGAAGAAGATTGAGAACGCGCTGCAGACGAACGGGGTGCTGCTGGACGACCGGTGGGGCGAGTTCCTGAAGGCGAACAATTTTCTGATTGGGATTTCGATTGACGGGCCGGAGCATCTGCATGACATCTACCGCGTGGACAAGGGGGGGCAGCCCACCTTCGGGAAGGTGATGCGGGGGCTGGAGACGTTGAAGCGGCACGGAGTGGAGTTCAACACGCTGACGACGGTGCACCGCGGGAACGAGCAGCATGGTCTGGAGGTGTACCGCTTCCTTCGCGAGGTGGGCAGCGGATTTATGCAGTTCATCCCGATTGTGGAGCGGGCGGCGAAGGTGGAGACGCCAGACGGGTTGACGCTGGTGGCGCCGGACTTTCTGGAGCGGGCGCTGGTGACGCCGTGGAGTGTGGACGCACGGAACTACGGGCGGTTTCTGACCAGCATCTTCGACGAGTGGGTGCGGAACGACGTGGGCAAGGTGTATGTGCAGATTTTCGATGTGAGCCTGGGGATATGGGCGGGGGTGGGCTCGACGCTGTGCGTGTTCGGCGAGACGTGCGGGGCGGCGCTGGCTATTGAGCACAACGGCGACCTGTATAGCTGCGACCACTTTGTGTATCCGCAGCACAAGCTGGGGAACATTGCCGAGCACACGATGCGGGAGATGGTGGAGTCTCCGCAGCAGCAGAAGTTCGGCACGGACAAGCGCGACACGCTGCCGAAGTACTGCCGCGAGTGCGAGGTGAAGTTTGCGTGCAACGGGGAGTGTCCGAAGCACCGGTTCATCAAGACTCCGGACGGCGAGGCGGGGCTGAATTATCTGTGCAAGGGGTACAAGATATTTTTCAAGCACATTGACCCGTACATGAAGTTCATGGCGCTGGAACTGTTGCAGCAGCGCGCGCCGGCGAACGTGATGGAGTGGGTGAAGGCGCAGGACGCAGCGCTTTAGCTGCGCGGCAATCCACGCTTCAGCAACACACAAGATGAGCGACAAAGACCCGGGGCTGAAGCCCCTTTTTATTTTTTTTAATTCAGGGGCCTAAAGGCCCCAGCTCCCTCCGTGTCGCCGCTGGTGCAGCGATACCCCCCTCCCCCCTTACCGGCGGATAAGTGGTTCATTTTGTTGGATATATGTGGGCAATAATATACTTGACAAATCAACTGCGAAGTTTTACTCTGACTTTGCTATGAAAAACCTCACTTTACAGCAAGCAATCGTCTACTTCTCAAGCCCCATGAACTGCGTCCGCTACATGGTCGCCCAGCGTTGGCCGGATGGTGTTGTCACCTGCCCCACCTGTGGCCGGAAGGACGTTTCTTGGCTTGAGAATCAGTTCAAGTGGCAGTGCAAGTCTCGCCATGCCAAGCGGCAGTTCTCCGCTAAGGTTGGCACTATCTTTGAGGATTCGCCTCTCGGACTGGACAAGTGGTTGCTGGCAACTTGGATGCTGACTAATTGCAAGAACGGCGTGAGCAGCTATGAGATTTCGCGGGCAGTTGGTGTGACCCAAAAGAGTGCATGGTTCATGCTCCACCGTCTACGTCTTGCCATGAAGGATGAGCCGAAGAATCCGATGGGCTGGACTCCTAACGACCCTGTTGAAATTGATGAGTGCTACATCGGCGGCAAGCCGAAGAATATGCACTCCAAGCGGCGCAACTCTGCCAAGCGGCAAGATTACAAGGCCGTGGTATTCGGTATGCTGACCCGTCGCACCAAAGAGGTTCGCGCTATGGTCGTACCCAACGCCAAGAAACCGGCATTGTTTGAAGCAATCTCGGCGAACATCGGCAAGCGTTCCACCATCTGGAATGGGTGCAAGAATCAATCACGAGCGGATACAAATGGGCGTATAGTCGTTCAAAGCCGCGACATATCAATGGAAATTCCGGTTGAGATAAATTGGCCATTGACAATCTGAATTTCACGCACATCAACAGCACTCTCTGGATGCCAAATGAAGAAGTTTTTTGCGCTTGCCGCGCTTGCCGCAATCATCCCTGTCGCGGCGCAGGCTCAGGCTGCTGCTCAGAACAATCACGACACAACAAACTGGACAGGATTTTACGCAGGTCTCAATATCGGCGGAGAAAACGGCTCATCGCATGCGCAGACTAGCGCGGTCTATAGTAGTTCTTCCG
>Ga0316219_1000912_pt1 | contig 35678 bp, 24 predicted proteins | sample TBH18003PmetaG_FD_203635 | JGI IMG/M metagenome (GOLD analysis project Ga0316219, IMG submission 203635) | Freshwater microbial communities from Trout Bog Lake, Wisconsin, USA - TBH18003P | ecosystem: Environmental > Aquatic > Freshwater > Lake > Hypolimnion/Profundal zone | place: USA...
CATTAAGTTAAGAAATTCGCGGTCTCGTTCCCAGGCTCCAGCCTGGGAACGCCCCTGTCTTGGAGGCTCCAGCCTCCCATTCCCCTCCGGTGCGCTGTGTTTTTGGAGGTCCGGCAGGAGGCTGGAGCCTCTGAGAATACTGCATTCCCAGGCAGGAGCCTGGGAACGAGCGCGCGTTACTAGAGACTCCAAGCTTAACTTAATGGCAGTGGGGCGTTGCCCTAGGCTGGTATGAAGCTGCGCCTTCGACGCTAAACAGATACGGCGCCGCGACCAGCACGCAAGACGCGTACGCTCCCCGGAGACTCTGCCTCTTAAGAAAATTGCGGCTGCGTGCGGTGCCCCTAAACACCGCACGCAGCCAATCCCGTTTCGCCACCCCCAAGCGTCCCCAACGCTCATAGCGAACCGGGAAAAGATGCTAGACCGCATGGCGGCTGCCTTTACGGCGGAGACCGAGCAGGCCAAGCGCGCCGGTGAGCAACAGTCCAAGCGTGCCGGGTTCCGGCACGGATTCTGGCGAGGCCGGCTCACTGGCGCCTGTTGCGGGCGCCTGCGCCAGGGCTCGCCCTGTATCCGTGAGAATCCCGACGTTCTGCTCGGTCCCGGCGTTCACCGGCGTATACGTGGCGCCGGCGGTCGCCGCGTTGTTGGTGCTGACAAGCCCCGAGCTGAATCCGGAGATCGTCAGCGACGAGACGTTCAAGACATTGTAGTTGCCGCCGCTGTGAGCCTGCATGGCAACGGTAGCTCCGGCTGCGACGCTCACCGCGCCGATGGAACCGGATTGCGTTAGTTGCGTGACGCCGCTGTTGGCGTTGAGTCCCGTCATTGTCAAAGAGCCGCTGAGAATGAGCGTGCCGGCTCCGGAACTGTTGAGAACCACGGACCCTGCTCCGTCTGCGATGTTGCCGGCATAGGTTGAGGTGCCGCTGGCAACCGTCGTTGTCAGCGTGCTGGTGCCACTCACGCTGTTTGTCATGAGCGCGCCCGCGCCTGTCCCGCTGAAAACCGGGACGCTTACGCTGTTTCCAGCGAGATCCAGCGTGCCGTTATTGACGGCCAAACCGCCCGCTCCGAGCGCGTTTGCGTTGCCCAGTTGCAGCGTTCCGCCGCTGACGGTGGTGCCTCCGCTATGGCTATTGGAACCAGAGAGGATCGTCAGGCCGATTCCCGCCTGAACAATACTGCCCGAGCCGGAAATGGTCGCCGGAAAATCGGCGCCTTCGGTGATGCTATCGGCCCGGTTAAACGCCAGCGTTCCGTTATCGACAAGCGTGGATGACGATGAGATCGAGCCGGTCGTTCCCCCGTTGCCGAGTTGCAGCACGCCCGCGTTGATCGTCGTGGCGCCGGTGTAAGTGTTCGGCTGGCTGAGAACAACCGTGCCAGCCCCGGACTTGTTAAAGCCCCCCGCGCCTTGATTGAGCGCCTGATCCACCGTGAACATGTTGCCGGCGCTGGCGATGTCCAATCCCACGGTCTGACCGGCGGTGAACGAAACGGTATGACCGAGACCCGAGCAACTGGTCAGCGCCGTGCCGGTAATCTTGAGAACGCCGCCGTTGAACACCAGGCTGGATGCGGGCGCTCCGAGATTGCCGCTCGCGCCGACACTAAGTTCGCCGCTGTTGAGCGTGGTGGCGCCTGTGTAAGCATTCGAGCCCGACAGGGTCCAGATGCCTGGGCCGCTCTTGATGAGGCTGAGCGTGGTGGCTGTCCCGCCGCTGGCGATCGCCCCGCTGAGCACGCCATTGCCGGCGCCAATCAGTTGCAGGCGTGGCGCCGGACCGGTCGGGGTTACCGCTCCGCTAAGAGTCAAGGTCTGGCCCGCCACCGTATTTTCGATGATACCGCCGTTGGAGTATCCCGGTGCGCCAAAGATATTGATGGGCCGGTTGCTCGAACCGCCGCCGGTACCGGTGAACTGAAGCGTGCCGGTGAAATTGTACCCTCCCCCTCCGAGAGAGATATTGCCCCCATTTCCGAGCGCTGAGGCGGTTCCGCTGTTTGCAATGAAGGGGATGCTCACAATTCCGTTGTAAATGGTGATGCCGCCTGTGAAATCGTTGGCCGGATTGGCGAGGGTCAGGGTTCCACCATACTGACTCGCAAACAAGCCGTTTTGGGCATTCCCCGAGATTTTTCCGTTGATCAGAATGTCCGCGTTGATTGCTCCGGGAGTCACCGCCCACGCGCTGGAAACATTGACATTGACTGCGCCATTCCACGTCAGCAGGCCGCTGCCGCTAGATATCAAACTCGCGTTGGGTGTTCCGAGTCCCATGTTAAGCACGCGATCGGTCGATGCCCCGCCTCCCACATATTGGAGACCTCCATTATTGCTAATGTCGATGGCCCCGGCGGTGGCATCGGAGGGATTTCCCAGAGAACTCGCGCCCCCGTTGACGTTTCCGATGGAAGTTAAGTAGAGGTTGCCTCCGCTAATGCTGGTCTTGCCGGTATAGGTATTGGCGCCGTTGACCGACAATACGCCCCCGCCGGCTTTCACAAAGTTCCCGATCCCGCCGATTATCCCGGCGAAACTCTCGTTGGCCGCATTGTTCGCGGTCAGCGTGACCGCGTTGGAATCGTCGTTGGCAAGCGAGACGCCGCCCGATCCGTTGAGATTCTTCAACGTAACCGCGGTGATCCCGCTGCCAAAGGCAACGCCATTGGCGCTATTCACCGTCACCGTTCCGCTCTGAGCCAGGGCATAAGCATTGCCAAGCTTGATCGTACCGGCGTTGACGGTGGTGGCTCCGACGAAACTGTTGCTGCCGGTCAATGTCCAGGTGCCCGTTCCGGTTTTGGTGAGCGATCCGGCTGGGTTGGTTCCAGAAATAATGCCCGAATACGTGGAACTCTGATTGTTGTTCCCTACGGTGAGAGCCACGCCGCTTGTCCCGTTGAGAAGCGCGATCGCGCCGCTGCCGGATAATCCACCGACGAGGATTGTATTCCCGCCGAATTGCAAGCCATTGTCGAGTCCAACATTGACCGTGGTCATATTCGCAGCGGAGGTTGCATTGAGCTGCAGCACCCCAGCGTCGATATTGGTCGGCCCGGAGAAGGAATTGGTCCCGATGAGGATCGTTCGGCCCGCTCCATTCTGGGTAACCCCGCCGGCTCCGGTGATATTCCCGGCCAGGGTCATCGTGCCGCTTTCCATTGCGGAGACCGTCGCGCCACTGACAATAGCGATCGCATTGGAATTGGTCCCACCGGTCGCCAGATTCAGCGCGAGCGTCGCGCCGGGGTTCACCGTCACTGTGCCGGCACCGGCGATCGAACCGCTCGAACCGTTGCCGATCTGGAGGGTGCCGCCGTTGACGGTTGTCCCGCCGGTGTAACTGCTCGACCCGGTGAGCACCAGCGTATTGGCCCCGGTTTTTTCAAGCGAGAGCACGTTTGCGCCGCTGTTGGGATTTGCGATGCCACTGGTATAAGTGAACGTTCCGCCCGCGGCGTTAGTGGTGTCCAATCCGAGAATTGCGCCGCTCTTAAATCCGTTGGACCCGGTGCCGAGCGCCTTCAGGGTGTCGATGTCCGAACCGGCAAACTCGCCGCTGCCTCCCACGTTGAATGCCGCAGTCGCGCCACTGGCAACCACGAGGTTGGACACCGTCCAGCTTGAAGGATTGTCGTTGTAGAGCGAGGCGGTCTTTCCAAACTGGAGAGTCCCCGAACTGATCGTGGTTGCCCCGGTGTAGGTGTTGCTGCCAGTCAGAATAACGGTGGCCGGCCCCAGTTTAGTCATGCCGCCCGTTCCGCTAATCGCTCCAGCGTAAGTTTGGTTGGCGTACAGGTTGAATGCCAGCGTTGCGTTGATGACCGCGCTTGCTCCCGAAATCGTGCTGTCGTGCCCAAAGGTTCCGTCGCCGAGCTGGAGGGTGCCGGACGTGACGATTGTCGGCCCGGAGTAGCTGTTGCTGCCGGTGAGCGTCAGCGTGTTCGCGCCCATTTTGTTGAGGCCCAGCGTGCCCGCAACATTGCTCGAATAGGTGAAATTGCCCGCCGTGGTGTCGATGCCGGCGTTTGCGGCGGGGTCGAGCGTCACATTGGCCATTGAGCCGGCAAAAAGGCTGTCGAGGTTTGTGGATACGAAACTCGTTGAGCCGCCCACGCCCAAGCCAAGCGTTGCGCCCGCGGCCACCGTCGTGGTTCCCGTTGGCGGTTGTGCGCTGGGTGTCAACCAACTCAGAGCGCCGCTACTGACCGTAGTCCCTCCGCTGTAGCTGGAAGTGCCGCCCAGGGACAGAGCGCCTGTACTCGCGCCCGCGACGACGAAAATCCCCGAACCGCTGATTGGAACACCCGTCAACACCTCCGAGGTGGAACCAGTGAACGTCAGCGAAGCGCCACTGGCGATACTAACCCCAGAAGTGTTCTTAAGCGCATTGCCGACGCTGAAGGCCATTGTTCCGGCGTTCACCGTCGTCGAACCGGTGTAACCATTCGACCCGGAAAGCAGCATCGTGCCGGCCCCATCCTTGGCCAGACTGGTGGCGGTCCACGTAGAGGAACTATTGACGAAGCTCGCCGCCACAATGAGATCGGGGTTGGCGTCGCCGGTCACATCGGCAACATGGAAGGTGCGGGTTGCTCCTGTCGCCACATGCGCGAGGTGAATGGCGTTTTGATAGTTTCCTCCCGGGCCGCCGTTAATGATGCTGGAAGGGGTCGTCCCCGTCACGGTTACATCCCCGTTGAAGGCGTAGCATTGAAAATTACTATTGTTCCCTCCGACGCTGGTTTGCAGCGTGCCGCCGTTCATGGTGAGCGGGCCTACAGGGCTGAAAAAGCCGCTGCTTGCGACGCCGGAGGTATCGGTTGTAAGAGTGCCGCTCAAGATAAACGGAGCATAGTTGTTGAAGGCGCTGCTGTTCCGCAAAACCATGGTGGCTCCGGAGGCTACGACGTAGGAACTCGCGTTCCAGAGCCCCTGGCCGGCAGTATTCGTGATGGATGTATAACCCAACTGCAAGGTGCCGGAGTTCACCACCACCGCTCCGCTAAAAGTGTTTGCATTGGCCGTGTTTGAGACGACCAAGAGACCGTTGCCGCTCTTGCTGAAGGTGCCGGAACCGACAATCACGCCCGCCAAAGTGGCGGACCCCGAAGCCTGCGCAATGTCCAGCGTGCCCGCGGAGATGGAAGTCGTCCCGGTGTAAGCGAGGCTGCCGGTCATCGACTGAGTATTCACGCCAGTCTTGGTCAGATTGCCCACGCCGCTGAGGGTTCCCGAGTAAGTAGCATTCTGGAAGCTGTTGCCAACCGTCAGCGTCATGGCGTTGGTTCCGTTCACCAGCGAAACAGCACCGGCTCCGGAGAGTCCGCCGATCGCAACCCCATTGATGCCAAAAACCAAGCCGCTGTTGATGCCGACGTTCACCGTGCTTACGAACGCCGCATTCGATCCGCTGAGTTGCAAGACGCCCGCGGTGATGTTTGTCGTCCCCGCATACGAGTTGACGCCCGTAAGGATGCTCATTCCCGAACCGCTCTGGTTAAGCCCCGCGGGGCCGATGATATTACCGGTGAGAGTGGTGGTGCCGCTGGAGAGCATCGTGATCGCCGAACCGATGGAACTGGTAATTGCGCTGGCAAACGTCCCGCTGCCCGCCAGATTCAAAGCGAGGCCGGCGCCGGAGTTGAGCGTAATAGCGCTACTGCCGGAAATCGAACCGTTGATACCGTCGCCAATCTGGAGCGTTCCGCTATTGACGGTCGTCGTGCCGGTGTAGCTGCTCGACCCGTTGAGCACCAGCGTGTTGCTTCCCAGTTTAATCAGCCCCAGTGTGTTCGCCCCGCTGTTCGGGTTTGCAATGCCGCTCGAATAGGTGAAGACGCCGCCCGCGGCATCGGTCGTGTCCAACCCCAGGATAGCGCCGCTTTTGAATCCGTTGGACCCGGTTCCCAGCGCCTTCAAGGTATCGATATCGGACGCGACAAACTCACCGCTTCCGCCCACGTTGAAGACCGCGGTCGCGCCACTGGCGGCAACCAGATTGGGCGCCGTCCAGTTCGACGGGTTGCCGCCATAAAGCGATGCTTCTTTGGCAAACTGGAGCGTTCCTGAAGCAATTGTGGTCACTCCGGTATAGGTGTTGCTGCCAGAAAGGGTAACGGCGGCGGTCCCGAGTTTGGTCAGGCTGCCCATGCCGCCGATGGCGCCGGCGCAGGTTTGATTGCCATAGTAATTAAACGCCAGGGCGGCGTTATTGAGGACGCTCGCACTGGGGATCGCGCTGTCGTGCCCAAGGGTTCCATCCCCAAGCTGGAGGGTGCCGGAGGAAACGATCGTCGCTCCGGAGTAGCTGTTGCTGCCGGTGAGCGTCAGGGTGTTCGCGCCCAGCTTGTTCAGGCCGCGAGTACCCGCAACATTGCTCGAATAGGTAAAGTTGCTTGCGGTGGTATCGATGCCGACATTCGCAGCGGGGTCGATTGTGACATTGGTCATTGAGCCAGCGAACAGATTGTCGATGTTTGTGGAAACGAAACTACCCGAGCCTCCCACACCGAGTCCGAGCGTGGCTCCCGCGGCCACCGCGGTGGTTCCCGTTCCAGGCTGCGCGCTCGCCGTCAACCAGCTCAGCGCGCCGCTGCTGACCGTCGTGCCCCCGCTGTAGCTGCCGGTGCCGCCCAGCGAAAGCGCGCCCGTTCCCACTCCCGCCACCACAAAGGTTCCGGAGCCGCTGATTGGAACTCCAGTCAGCACTTCCGAAGTTGCCCCCGTAAACGCCAGCGAAGCGCCGTTGGCAACAGTCACGCCCGAGGTGTTCTTGAGCGCGTTCCCGACAGTGAAGGCGAGCGTGCCAGCGTTCACGGCCGTCGAACCGGTGTAGCCGTTCGATCCGGAAAGCAGCATCGTGCCGGAACCGCTTTTCAACAGGTTGATGGCAGCAAGGGTGTTGGAAGAGTTCACCAGGCTCGCCGCCACCGTGAGATCGACGGCGCTGTTGCCGGTCACGTCGGCAACGTTAAAGGTGCGCGTTCCGGTCGAGTTGGCGGCCAGGTGAATGCCATTGCCTGCCGTTCCGCCTGGCCCCCCATTGATCATGCTGGAAGGCGTTGTCCCGGTCACGGTCACGTCTCCACCCAGAGCGTAACACTGCCAGCTACTGGAATTTGCTCCGGCACCCGTTTGCAGCGTGCCACCGTTCATTGTCAAGGCGCCAAGCGTGTTGTAAAACCCTCCGCCAAAGACATTGGTGCTATCGGTCGTCAGCATTCCGCTGAGCGTCAGGGCAGAACCGATAGCCGCACTGTTCTTAAGCACCACCGTTGCTCCCGAGCCGATGTTCCACGAAGTGGCGGAAGCGATCCCCTGACCCGATGAATTGCTGGTGCCCGAATTGCCCAATTGCAACGTGCCGCTATTCACCACAACCGCGCCGTTGAAGGTGTTTACACTGACGGTGCTGGACGAGACGATCACCATGCTGTTGCCGCTCTTGCTGAAAGTCCCGGACCCGGTGATCGCTCCGGCAAAGGTGCTTGTTCCCGAAGCGGGAGCGATATCCAGCGTGCCCGCGGAAATGGCGGTGGTGCCGGTGTAAGTCAGGCTGCCGGTGAGCGAGAGCATGCCTGCCCCGGCCTTGGTGAAGCCGCCTGTGCCGGAAACCGCGCCAAAGGTCAGCAGGGTCGTGGACGAACCGGCCCCGGGCGTGACGGTGACCGTGGTGGAGGCTGCGGGCTGGTCCACTTCCACGTTGTTGATCGTCTGGGTGTTGGCAAACGTGCCCGCCCCAAACACCAGCGACTGGCTCGCCTGCGTGGAGGTGGAAAGCGACATCGCGTTGAGCTGAATTTGCGTTCCGTTGAGAATAGAGCGGATGTACGTGCCCGCCGGGAGAAACGAATTCGTCACCGCCTCTCCAACCACCAAGCCGGTAGTGCTGGCAACGGTCTGCGTGTAATTGGAAACGGCCAGCGACACCCCCGTCGCGGTGCTGGAGACGGCGCTTCCGCGGCCTCTCAATTCGTAGTTGCCGCCGCCAAGCACAAGCCGGGAAGCGGGGCTGTAGGCGTTACTCAGGCTGTCGGTCCCGCCTGTGGCCGCCTGGCCCGCGATCGTGCTGTAATCGGTCATGACCTTCCCGGCGGCCACCGTGGTGTTGCCCGTCCACGAATTAACCGCAACCGGGCCGTTCCCCGTAAACACAAGGTTGCCGAGGCCCGTTTTGGACAGCGTGCCGGCCCCGCCCGCCTGATCCACGACCTGGGCCGATGGCGAGATGTAGATGTTGCCGCTGGCGCCATCGGCGTTGAAGGTGTGCGTGCCCGTAGAGGAAAGCTGAATGGTGAGCGGCTTGCTGACATTCAACCCCATGTCCTTGGTGCCGGTGCCGGTGTACGTAAGGAACGCGGAGCCGTTTTGAAAATTCAGCGTTCCGTTGGTTGTGTTCTGCTGCACCGTGCCATTGTTGAACTGGAAGATGCCATTACCAACCGCCCAGCGGTCCACGCCGACGTTGTTTCCGTTTCCGTCGGCGACACCGAAGCGCGGCACCTTCAGGGTGCCCCCGTCCATGATGTAGAGCGTTGTTCCCGAAGTGTAAACGGAAGCTGCCTCCACCAGCGTTACGTCATAGCCGCCATTGGATGAGGTGATCGTCCCGCCGGTCTGGCGGAAGGTGGCGCTGTTATTGACAACCCCGATTTGGACCAATACGCTGGTGGTGATATCGAAGCCGGTGGTCAAGTATTGGGACCCGGCGCCCCCGAAAGCGAAAGTGGTAAGCCCGTAAATCCCGCCGGTGGACAGCACCGAGGCTGCGTTCGCCTGGGTGGTGTTCGCCACGGAAACGCTGATCCCGGAGCCCGAAATCGAGCCGGTAGTAAAAAGACTCCCGCCGTTTAAGACGTTAATGGTCATTCCGGTGCCCGTTATCGCGCCAGTCGTCGAAAGGCTCCCGCTGATGCTCATGGTCACGGTGCCCGCACCGTTTTGAATCATCGCCCCCCCCACCGACAGGCTCGCTCCACTGGAGATCGCCAGCGTCAGGTTTTTTCCCGAGATGTTGTCGAAGGACATCGATGCCGCCGCCGCGGTACCGGTCGCCACCGTCAATGTGTCGGCAGCCGTATTGGCGATCGACACGGTCTGGGTGTTGAGCGGCACCGCGCCGCTGGTCCAGTTGGAGGTGACACTCCAGTTGGCGCTGGTGCCGCTGGTCCAGGTGACGTCTGCTGCGTGAGCGCTCTGGGCGATCAGGGCAGGGCCGATTCCGGCGAATGCAGCCAAGCTTTTCTTGATGGCAGACTTGGTCCGGAGGGATTTCGCTTGGTTGAGGGTCGAATTTTTGAAACGAGGTATGGGCTTCATAATGGGATTCTGGTGAGGGGTGTTGATGAGTGTAGTCGAAAGATCAGGAAGATGACAGGGTGGATGGAATGGTTTTTTTGGAAACAACAGGAAAAAATTAGCAAAACCGTAACAGCTTGCAACAACAAACTTCATTGAAGGGAGATTCTTCGATCTTTGGCGACAGAGGGAGCCTGGCAGTCGCGCCGGCGTCCTGGAGTGCGGCAGTCCTGTCTTTCCATTACCCACATCTTTTCGAAGCGCGTGTTCAGGCCCTTCAAGGCCAACGGTCCGGCTCCATACCAGCCCAGGGCAACGCCCGACTGCCGTTAAGTTAAGAACAAAACGCGCGCTCGTTCCCAATCTCCAGATCTCCAGATTGGGAATGCCAGTGTCTGCGAATCTCCGATTCGGGCGGTGTTGGTTGCAGGACTGCCGCCCTCCAAGACGCTGGCGCTCTCTTTAGAACTCCCGACGCAACGACGGGCAGTCTCATCCAAAACGAGGTGCCTGCGGCGCTTGCATCATCGACTTGCCCGCCAAGATTGGGGGATTAAGTCACACAGCGCAATAAGCTTGCGCTGGATTGCCAAGAAGCTGAGAACGAGAATATCGACTCACTTATCCAGCCTCTTAACCACTAGTGGAATCGGAGGATTGCCGGATTGTTGACACCCGCCGACGAGTGCGAGGACCGGCAGCCCATGAAGACTTCCGGGTCGAGCCGCCGGGCAACCGGCGACTCTACCCGGAAGAGGAAACCAAGAAGCCGGCCATGGGAACCCCGGTCCACAGCTTCCCAACGCTGCTGGCGGACCTCGCCACCCTCACGCACAGCACAATCACCCCCAACCTCAAGGGTTCACCCTCCTGGCAGCAGGAAACCGAACCGACTCCCATTCAGCGCATTGCCTTCGAGCTCCTCGACAAACTCCAGGCCGCGCAGCGCAGACATCTTTCGAAACGCAAATGGCCGAACACGTCAAAATTTCGGCATCGCTGAACGTCCCAACATTCCCGCATTTACTCGTTGACACCACAACAGATTGTGGCCGATAGTGCCGACGACCACAATTACACCCAATGCGCTGTCCAAAGTGCGGCAATATCGAAGATCGGGTGATCGATTCGCGTGCCTCGAAAGAGGGCGCTTCGATCCGCCGTCGCCGCGAATGCACCCAGTGCCTGCACCGATTCACCACCTACGAGGAGATCGAGCGGGCTGTGATGCGGGTAATCAAACGGGACGGTCGCAGCGAGCCATTCGACCGCCACAAGCTGATCGTCGGCCTGACCAACGCGTGCGAGAAACGACCGGTTTCCCTCGCCATCATCGAGCAGGCTGTGGAGGAAATCGCCTCCGATCTGGAGGCTAATTACAGCCGGGAAGTGCCATCGAACTTCATCGGCGCGAAGGTGATGGAAAAACTGCACGCTTTGGACGAAGTCGCCTACGTGCGGTACGCCTCGGTTTACCGGCACTTCGCGGACATCGGCGAATTCATCGACGAAATACAAAGCCTCGAACGCAAGATGAAGCCGAGCGTTCTCCAGGCGGAACTCTTCAAATGATCGCACTCACTGACGGACTCCCCCTCATTCAGCTCGGCGACGGACGGGCGATCGTTTTTGAACGGGATTGGCTGCTGCGAGGCGTCGTGCAAGCTGCGTCGAAAGCCGGTTACCAGAAATGGTGGCTTGCGGAACATGTGACTGAAAGCGTCCTCGGATATCTCGGGCTTCAGTTTGAGAAGAACGTCATTACGATCGCCGAAGTGGTAAAGGCGGTGCAATCGGTGCTTCAAGTCATCGGTTATGCCGAGATCGGGCCTCACTTCGATCCGGGAATGCCCGGCGCGCGGCTTTCGCTGGTGGAACTGGCGCGCGAGGCCGGGACCGGTTACGAGTTGCTTTTTTTCCAGCACTTGGGAGGCAAGCTGCGCACCCTGCTCGGTTCGGGCGCGACCTTTTTCGAGCTCACGGGGCTGACTCCGTGCGTGCGCCATTTGCGCTCGCGAAAAGGGTGGAGTCGCGAGTGCGATGCATTGCGCGCCGAGATCGTTCACTTCGTGCGCAACCAGACCAGCGCTACGCCGGGCCGCGGCGAAATTACCGTTCGGGTGTGCTAAGCCACGCCTGACATGTGGTGGACGCGCTTGTCGCGTCCGAGGCCAGGGCAAAACGCTGGAAACAGATCAACGCATTCCGCTTCAACTCGCTATCTCGTAGATAGATGCCGAAGGCCGTGCCCTTCACGATCACCAACTCACGCTGAAATCGACGTGCGTTGATTGTTGGGCAAGAACCGGCGGGGCACATTTCTTCATTCAGCGTTCCACCTCGGCCATCGCCTCTTGGGCTTCCGCCGGGCTCTCGCATAGAATTACGAAGTCGTCCGCGTAGCGCACCATTCTTGGCCCTCGCCCCTCCATCTCGTTATCCGAACAAGTATTGGGCAGGATGCGCGCGCTTCCCTTCGCGTTCGACCCGCATCTCGAACTCCCGGTTACTTTTCTGTCCCGCATCCGATGCCACCCTTCAAAAAAAAGCTTCTCATCCACGCCGGCCTTACTAATCTGGTCGCCCTATGTCAGATGTCGTTACATTCGGTGAAGTGATGATGCGCCTGGCCACGCCGGCGTTTCTTCGTTTTGAACAAGCTCATGTCCTTGAAAAAACTTTCGGCGGCGGGGAGGCCAACGTCGCTGTGTCGCTCGTCAATTACGGGTTGACGGCGGATTTCGTTACGCGCCTGCCCAAGAATGACATGGGCCAGGGTGCCATCAACGAACTGCGCGGGCTCGGCGTCGGCACCGGGCACATCGTCCGCGGCGGGGAGCGCATCGGCATTTACTTTCTCGAAAGCGGCGCCAGCCAGCGCGCCAGCAAAGTCATTTACGACCGCGCGCACTCGGCCATCTCGCAAATCCAGCCGGGCGAAGTGAACTGGGCCGCCGTTTTCCAAGGCGCTCGCTGGTTTCACTGGACGGGCATCACCCCGGCGCTGTCCGATTCCGCCGCCGCCACGGTGGAGGAAGCGTGCAAAGCAGCCAAGGCCGCCGGCCTGATCGTCAGCGCGGACCTGAACTACCGCAAGAAGCTGTGGAGCAAACAGAAGGCCGGCGAAGTCATGGGCCGCCTCATGCAATACGTGGACGTGTGCATCGCCAACGAAGAGGACGCCGAGAGCGTCTTCGGCATTCACGGCGCGGAAGTCACCAGTGGAAAGATTGAGCACGCCCAGTATGAGGAGGTCGCCCGTCAGCTCACCGAACGTTTCAAGTTCAAACAGGTCGCCATCACCCTGCGCGAGTCGCATTCCGCCAGCCACAACGGCTGGAGCGCCATGCTCTGGCAGGACGGCAAATCGTATTTCTCCCGCAAGTTCGACCTGCACATCGTCGATCGTGTCGGCGGCGGGGATTCTTTCGGCGCCGGCCTCATTTTCGCCAGCCTGCGCGGAGACGATCCGCAGAAAACGATCGAATTTGCCGTGGCCGCCAGCGCGCTCAAGCACACCATCACCGGAGACTACAACCGCGTGACGCTCGAAGAAGTCGAAACGCTGGTCAAGGGCGACGGGAGCGGACGGGTGCAGCGGTAGGGCTGACACGCCGTGCCGTCCAGATGTTCGATCATCCCATGACGTAAGTCGCCAAACGCGCGATTTATCCTTATTGCGTGCGCCAGGTTCGCCGGCGCCGGTTCCACAGGAGGATGATTCCCGTGCCCCACGGCAGAAAGGCCGCGGAGTTCGATTCGGGGATGTTATTGACTGTAAATTGCAAGAGGCTGCCGCTGAGACTGAATGAGCCGCTCATTCCGACGGCCTGGCTGGCCGCGCTCAACACAAATTCGTTACTGAACAGGCTGGTGGGGCCGGTGCCGCCGGTCCAGTTGACGAGCGTGTAGGTCGATCCCTTCGTGAATCCCGTGGTGCCGACGAGATTGAAGACTGTCGAACCGGAGGTATTGGGCGTGAACGTATTGGCTCCGGTCAAGCGGACCAGATCCGAATTAGCGCCGAGATGAAGGTCAAACTGGGAACCGCCGGTGGACGCAAGGGTCAACCCGGTTTGCAGGGTGAGCGTTCCGGATGCGGCAATATCGCCGCCGCCGCTCACGCTCAGCGTTGAACTGCCGGTGACGAGCCCCGAGCCCGCCAACGTCTTCCCCGATCCGACGGTAAAGCCGCCGGCTATCGAATCAAAGTCGAACGTGGCGCCGCTGCTGACGGTGATTTTCGAACTGCCGTTGAGCGAACCGGCTGCAAGGATCCGCAGCGTGCCGCTGAGGATGGCGGTCGGCCCGGTGAAGAGAGCTGTCCCCGAAAGCACCAGGCTTCCCGGCCCAGTCTTGTTCAAACCGCCAGTGGTCGCGGGAACCGCCCCAGACATGGTCAGGACCGCGGCGGAATTGGTGACTTCGATGCCGTTCGTTGTCCCATTGTTCAAAGTAAAGCCCCGATTGACAGTGACATTGCCGTCTGTGTATTGAAGGGTTCCCCCGGCCAGCACGAGATTGGATGCGGCGCTTCCAGACGCTCCGATGCCGCTGGCTGTGCCGCCACTCGCGAGCAGCGAAACGCTTAACACCCCAGCGTCGATTTCGGTAGCGCCGCTATAGGTGTTCGTTGCCGATAAGGTCAGCGTTCTCGTCCCGGTCTTCCTAAGCCCCCCGCCTCCGCTGATAACTGCGCTGTCGGCGATCGCGCCGTTGGTGGCGCTGAATTCGATCAGAGTCCCAGAGGTCAGAGCGAGCGGAAGATTGAGCGTTTGTGTGTTCGAACTTTGGTTCACCACGGCGCCGGTAAGAGTTATCAAGTTTGAGGTGTGGTCGCCCAGAATGAACGCTCCCGCCGTTGCCGCGAAAGTAATTCCGTTAAACGTTGAGCTGCTCAGGTCATTTTGGTTGCTGAGATTGGCGGTGCCGTCGAAAACGAGGCTGTCGCCCGATTGAGCGCCATTGTTGCCGTCGCCACTCCAGTTCTTCCACATGCCCCAAGTGTTGTCTTTGCTCCCGTTCCAGGTGACTGTGAGCGCATGGGAGTCCAGCCCGCTCAAGAGGATGGCGATGCTGCATGAAAGCGCTCCAAGGCATCTCTTTCCCGGCTTGATCTCCCTCGTGAATACACGGTTCCTAACCGCAGGGTCGCGGTACAAAAGTTTTCCAATGCTTGTATCTCTTTTCATCATACTCAGGGACGACAGCCTCCCAGCCGTCGCGAATGGTTTGCGCGTGCAAGCGGAATTGCCGACACCCATCGCCACCCGACGAAGACATACCGTCAACTTGCCTGCCCACTTTTCTTCGACGCACGGATATCGGGATCGAACAACGCCGCGGTCGCGGAAATGTTTTCCAGCGTTCAATGGAGACGCTTGCATCCGTTGACCGAGCGTCAGGCGAACTGTTAGCCATGAAAAAACTGACGACACTCATTGCCGCGATTGCCATGGCGGGAGCCTTAACGCTCCGCGCCGACGAACAGAAGACCGGCGAGACCCAAATCAAAGGCGAAATCCTTGACCTGACCTGTTACGTGGATCATGGCGCTTCCGGGGACAAGCATTCGAAGTGCGCAGCCGGTTGCATCGGCAGCGGACTCCCCGTGGGCATCAAAGCCGAAAACGGGACGGTATACCTGGTGGTGGGCGAGCATAAGCCGCTGAATCAGGAACTGGCGCCGTTTGCGGGCAAGGTGGTGACTCTGCGTGGAAAAGTGGCCTCTCGCGACGGCGTCAATTTGCTCGAAAACGCGGTGATCGTGAAATAATGATGGTTCCGATGACCGCCTGGGAGGCCCTCATAGCGCACCTCAGGCAGCCGGAGTATCTCCATGTCCTCCTGAATCCGCTGCCGATTTACGGCCTTTCAATCGGGCTGTTCGCGCTCGTTCTCGCGCTGTTCCTAAACGAGCGGAAAGCATCCTGGGTGGCGCTGGCGATCGTGTTTGTTTGCGCTTTGTCGGCTTGGCCGGTCGCGGAATTGGGTGAAGCCGGTTACGACCGGGTTCTCGCAATGGCCGACCAGGCCGGGGACGCCTGGCTCGACGAGCACATGGAGCGGGCGGGCAAAGTGCTCTGGGTGTTCTATACCGTGGCAGGCATCGCGTTGGTGGCCGCGGTTGTTCCGCTCAAATGGCCCCGTTCGGCCCGGCCGCTCCTGATGGCAACCCTGATAGGGACCGCCGCCGCCGTGGGGTGCGGCGGGTGGATCGGCTACGCCGGCGGCCAGGTGCGTCACACCGAATTTCGCTACGGCCCCGCGCCGACCCCCGAACCCCACGAACACGGAGGCTAAAAACAGCAGTCGAAACCGCAGATAACGCAGATAATCGCAGATTTTGCGCGCCGGGAGCCAGGATCGGACATCCTGATCTCTTTCTGGAAAGAACGGCCGGATTGAAGAATAAAAATGAGCCCAACTCCGGCCCGGTCCGAAATGGATGACCCCACAACGGCAGAGGAGGCTCGTGGACTGCGGTGAAGTGCCCTTTCCATTACCCACAAATCGGAAGCCGAGCACGGAAACCGGAGCGGCCCATATTATTTGTCATCCTGAGGAGCTAACCTCGCCAAAGCGCGAGGGTGATTGTTGGGCATGAACCTGCGTCGCGCCAGCTTCCGGAGCCCCGGATCCCGGTCTCCGACGTTCTCGCAAGAATCGGCGGGCCAAATAATAGAAGAAATTTGTTCTGCGCCCTGCGCTCCCGCGGAATGCGTTGGGAGTTCTGAGGAACGCGCCAGCGTCTTGGACTGCGGCAGTCCTGTCTTTCCATTACCCACAAATCGGAAACCGAGCACGAAAGCCGGAGCGGGCTTTATTATTTGTCATCCTGAGCCTGCGAAGGATCTCACGAGGCGATCCGGACGTTCTTTTCAGTCGGCACGTAATCGGAACTGACGGCGCATCGTGCGGCGCTGTCAGCTTCGAGAACGGTGAGCGGCGGCATAGCGCTGCCTGGTGTGCTGTGAGATCCTTCGCAAGCTACCAATGAACCTGCCGGAAAGACGGGGCGTTCGGGAGCGGGAATCCGGGGAGCACACGCGCCCTCGCGTGTTGGCGTCGGCGCCCTCGCCGACGCGGACTTCCAGTCTTCCCCGCGCATTGCGGCGACTCCACGCGCAAAGTTCGCCGAGGCGGGACGCCTCGACCAGCACCCGGGACGGGTGCGCTCCACGGAACTAGCATTCCGACGCGATCAGCCGCGAAGATGCCTTTGGCGAGGGCGCCAAAGGCCACACGCGAGGGCGCGTGCGCTCCCCGGAAGCTGGCGCGACTGCCAGACCCCTCCCGATTTCAAGCAATCTACCCGATGGCGTTCCGAACTTTTGGACGTTACAGAGTACTAGGCTGCTTTGGACTCGACGTTCCGCGTCACCTCGTGCGGATGGCCTCGTAGACGGACTTGAGCAATTGCTGCGCGGTGTACGGCTTCTTCAGGAAACTGACGACACCCAAAGCGCGGAGGTCTTTCTGGCGGGATTCCTCGGCCTGGCCGGTGGATGCGAGGATTCTGGCCGAGGGGGCCATGGCTTTGATGGCCCGCACCAGTTCCACGCCGTCCACCCGCGGCATTATGACGTCGGTCAGGACCAGGGCAACCTCGCTGCTGTGCGCTTTATAAACCTCGGTCGCATCGGCGCCGTCCTTTGCGGTGAGGACCCGATACCCTTTGTTTTGGAGGATGGTGGCCGAGAGATGGCAGATTGCGGGTTCGTCGTCGACAATCAGTACCAGTTCGCCGGAACCGCCCTTCGGGGCGGCGGGCGCATCCGCGGGCCGCTCCTCAACATCGGCTTTGGCGGCCGGCAGGAGCACCTCCACCAAGGTGCCTTTTCCAGGTGTGGATTCGACTGTAATGGACCCGCCATGGCTCTTGACGATCCCGAAAGCAATTGAAAGGCCCAGGCCGGTTCCCCGGCCCTGTTCTTTCGTGGTGAAGAAAGGATCGAAGATCTTGTCCATGCATGCGGGCGGGATGCCGATGCCTGTATCGTTGACTGCGATCGCTACATACAACCCGGGTTTGAAGCCGGCGGCGGCGGCTTTATGGTCCGGGCCGATTTCCATCCGGTCGACATCGATCGACAATCGGCCGCCATCGGGCATGGCGTCGCGGGAATTGACGCAGAGATTCATCAGCACCTGGTGAATCTGGGTGGCGTCTCCCTGGATGGGCGGAATGTCCGGAACGATGCGCGAGGCGAAGGTGATGTTCCGCGGGAACGTCTCGCGGATGAAGTCGCTCATTTCCTTGACGAGATGGCGGACCTGAATTCGCGCCCGGTCCCCGCCGACGCCGCGGGCGAACGTAAGGACGTGCTTGAGAATGTCCGCGCCGCGCTGGGCGCTGGCCTGAATCATTTCCAGGAAAGAGACGCCGCATTCGGACTTGACCTCCTCGCGCAGCAGGGAAACGCCCATAAGGATGGGAGCGAGAAGGTTGTTGAGGTCGTGGGCGATGCCCCCGGCCAGCCTTCCGATGCTGTCCAGGCGTTGGGCTCGAAGCAATTGCGACTCCAGCTTCTTGCGTTCGGTGATGTTGCTGTTGACGTGAAGAATCGCCTTGGGCGCGCCCGCACCGTCGCGGATGAGGGTCCAGCGGCTTTCGACGACGATCTCCGTCCCCGCGTGAGTGACTTGCGTCTTTTCGCCGACCCACTCCCCGGTTTCCATGAAGGTGCTCCGAGCTTGGGCCGGTTCGGGTTTGTCGGTTGGAAACAGAAAATCGCGCCCTTGCTTGCCCCGCACTTCTTGAGCGGACCAACCGTAAAGCTTGGCGGCGCTTCGGTTCCAGTAGCGGATGCCGCCGTCGAGTTCCTCCAGATAAATGGAATCCTGCGCCAGGTCGAGCAGCGCCGCCTGCTCACGGATTGTCTCCTCGGCGCGTTTGCGTTCGGCGATTTCGCTCTGCATCGACTCGTTGGCATGCTGGAGAGCAGCGGTTCGCTCTTCGATATCGGCCAGCATTCGATTGAAGGAGTCGGTAAGGAACCCGAGTTCGTCGTTGTGGACCTTCCGGGCGCGCACGGAATAGTCGTTTCGCTCCGAAACGCTTTTCGCCGTGCCGGCGAGGGTCAGGATCGGATTGGAAATAAGCCGTTGCAGGCTGGAAGCAAGGGCCAGGGCCAGCAAGGACGAACCGCCCAGGATCAACAGCGAAATGGAGATGTAGGACCGCAGCCGGGCGGTCAGTTCATCGAGGGTGGCCTCGATGTAGATTGTGCCGATTCGCTTCGAATCGAGCGTCACCGGGCGGAACAAAAGCAGGCGGTGGTGTTCGAAGTATTCGCCGTCCGACCGCGGGCGCCCTGGAAAACGACCGACGATTTGCTTTGGGGCGTAACCGGCAAAATACTCGCCCTCCGCCGAGTAAAGACAGGCGGAAACGATTTCGGGGTCGGCAGCGAGCGCGTTGAGGGTGATGGCGGCGTCGTCCTGATTCCTGAACTGAAGCGCCGCCGTGCTGTCGGTGGCAAGGACGTCGGCAAGCGCCACGATCTTGCCCGTCATCGATTCGCGAAAGGTCCACACCTCGTAGGCGACGAAGGTCGTGCAGGCAGCCAGAAGCACGACGAGCGCGGTGCCCAGAATGGCCACCGTCAGCTTTCGCTTGATTGGCAGATCTTGAAAAGCGGTCGTCATGCGTCAGCCCGAGGTCACGGTTTTTCCGAGTCTCAACAGTTTTGAGCTGATTTCAAGCCCGGTGCGCCGGCTCACGCCGACGTTGATTTTAAAAGTAACCCGCCCTTCTTCCATGATCAGAGTGATTACGCCGCCCGCCTGGGAAAACTGATCGGTCTCACCGACGGTCAGCACGGCGCCGGTCTTGAGAACAGCCAGTTCGTCGCCAATTCGAGCGCGCTCCGACTTGGAAACAAAAACGACCTGGCAGTTCTTCAGGTCCTCCACCCGGAAGGACTGGTGGATTCGCAAGCGCCTGCCGCCGACGGTTTCCCCCCGGACGGTCCTCTCAAGGGCGCCGGCGAACGGATCTGCCCCAAGAACCCCGATCGTCAACGGCGTGACGGCATTCGGAAAAGCCGTCGCGGGCCACTTGACGAATTTGACAAAGCTAAAGAGAAACACCGCCTTGAGTTCGTATTCGGCCACGGCGCGTGAAGGAGGTTGCGCGAGCGCCAAAGCCGGGGAAAGGGTGAGCGCTACCCACGCCACCAGAACGAAATACCACGCGCCGCGCCGAACTTGCGCAGGAAAAGGAGGGATGCAAAAAAGAAAGTCCATCGCTTAGAACCGGGCGTCGAGAGTGAACACCGCGAAGATGCCCCGGGGGCGGTAGGTGGTTTCAGTGATCTGAGCGGCAACCGGTTCACGATTGTTTGTCAGGTTATTGACCGAAGCGCGCAGGTCGAAATTCCGACCGGCGACGTGATCCCACGTCACAGCCGCATCCAGATAAGCGCGGTTGTGGATATACCCATCGTATGTGGCGCCGCCCGGCTGGTTGTAGACCGCAGCCTGGCGGCCGAAATACCGGACCGCCGGCGAAAAGGTGACGTGGTCGGCGAGCTTGCAGTCCAAGCCAAGATTAGCTGTGAATTGCGCCGAACCGATGATGCGATCCTGCGGGTCGATATAAGCATGGTGCGCCTCGGCGCCGCTGCCGGATGGAGGCGGTTGCCGGAACGGGTGAAGTCTCGAATCGTTCCACGATCCGTTGGCCCAGAGCGTGACCGCTTTGGAGAGAGGCGCCCGGACGCTCAACTCCACTCCGTTGCCACGAAAATTGCCCACATTGGTGTGCGGTCCTTCCCAAGTAATGAAGTCCTCCAGGTCCTGATGGTAAAGCGTTGCCGCCAGCCGCACCTGATCCAGATAAAAAATCTGCTGCAATTCAAGCGTCGAAAGAATCTCCGGCTCCGTTGCGTTGGGGGAAAATGCAGCCCAGGGGGGCGACGTGGAAAGGTGATCGCTCCCCCAGACCTGATTCAGGGCGGCAAGGGACGAAGGCATCCGCACGGCACGGTTAAAGATCAGCTTGGAAACCCACGAGGAGGTGGGCTCGACGATGATTGCGGAGCGCCCGCCGGGGAACCATTGTTCTCCGCTCAGCCGGCTGTTCTGGTCCACTCGAACTCCCTCGACCAGCTTCAGCCAACGGGTAACCTCGATGTTGTCGTCCGCATAAAAACCGATGCCATAGGTGTTTTCGGAGAAAAGAGCTATTCGCCGGGAAAACGGGCCGGTGGAGTCGAAGGTGAACCAGTTCTCGAAGTTGTCGTCGTAAGAGAACTGAACCCCCGCCTGTATACGGTGATGCGCCAGGCCGGTATAGACGATCCCGGCTTCGGCCATGTAATTCATCTGCTTGATGACTTGTTGGGTGGCGCCCGCAGGCGGGTTGGCCTCTTCGTTCTCGCGCGATTGTTCCTTGAGCGTGGCACTAAAGGTCAGAATGCCGGTGAGCGCATCCGTCCATCGATGTTCATCCTTGAGATACAACGAATAGAACTGGTCGGTTAACCACCCGTCGTTCAAGGGGTTGGCGCTATCGATAAGCAACTCGGGCGTCGTGACCCGATAGGCCGTGACCTGTCCGGATACCTCCCCGTATTGCCCGTTGAGCACGCTGAAAAAGCTCGGCCACGCCAGTTCCCCGGTGAGCTTGCGGCCTGCGATAATGGGGCGATAAAGCGGGTTCCACGCATCGAACCCCTCCTTGCTCTCGGAGGTGAAAGAGAAGCTGGCGAACTGGTCCGTGTCCCAGCGATGCCCGCTCATGAGCGTGGCGGAGTAGTTGAGGTCGTTCCCCGTGCCGGCGATGACTTCGCTGCCTTCGACGTTCTTGGTGATCACGTTGACCGTCGCGGCCAGCGTGTTGGCCTGCTGGAAGAACGATGACGGGCCGACGACCACTTCCACCCGCTCCACATTGTCCAGGTTGATCGGCCCGTTCAGGATCTCCGGTTCGTTGACGTTGTTGACGTTCTGCCCATTGATCAGCAACGTGATCTTCTCGTTGTCGTTGGCGTTCAACCCGCGAACGCCAGCCACAAGCTGCAAATCCTTTTGAAAAACCGTGAAGCCGGGCACCGTCTGCAACAGGTCGCCCAGGCTGTGATACCCACGTTCAAGGATCACGCTGCGCGGATAAACGTAGACGCTCCCCGGCGCCTCGTCGACCCGCTCATCCACCCTCGACACGGTGGATTCGGTGGCAACCTTCACCCGCATCAACTCTTCGAGGCTGAGCGTTTTGAGGGATGCGGCGGTCCCCGTGGCTGCCGGAAACGACCAGTCTTCCTCGGCGACCGCAGCAGCGTGCAAAGAGGACGCACGCTCGAAGACGGGGGAAAAAACGGCTGTCACGGCCATCATCAGAAACACGAAAGGATGGCTGCCGCGTGCCGTTCGGAGGGGAGAGGAGACCTTGTGCATTGGATTATTCCCTGAAGGCTTTCTACTGGAAAACCGCCGGCACGGGCCAGCATTTTTTTTGGAAGCTTGCGGAATCGGCTGCAAGACGGGAGTCGCCGACCGTGGCAAAAATGGAAAAATGGACGCAGACGCAAAAACCCCTTGCGTTTCCGTCAACCGGCAGCATATAAAGCGCTCCCTCGATTTTCCGCGTTCACACGACGAAAAGTCGGGGAATTCTCCGGGTAGGTACCGAAGTGGCCAAACGGGGCGGACTGTAAATCCGCTGGCTTACGCCTTCAATGGTTCGAATCCATTCCTGCCCACCATCCCCTTTCAGACCCTAAGAGACTGATCCTGAGAGGGTTAAGCGGCACGTCGCCGCCAACGAAAAAAAACCACAGTTTTTCATTCAGACTGTATCAATCCCATCCAGAACGGTCGAAAAGTGTCCGCAAAGTGTCCGCAGAATTGGCCGTTTTTTCGTTTGTGAGCGCCTCGTTTGAAGCGTTCCCAGCCTCGCCTGCGACCCGGCTTTCGAAAGACCTGGGCCGTGCGTCCCGCGGCGCAGACATCGATCTCCGGCTCAAAATCAGCCTTGGAGCGCTCAATCTCTCGCCTTCCCTGAAATCTTTCGTTCTGCAGGAATCAACACAACGGGAGTTCAGGGCGGCACCGAAATCGCTGAGCACTCCGGTGCTATCAAAAGCCAACAGAAAACGCCCAGAATCCAGTAGTCTTGCGCCACCCCACGCGTTCAAGAGATCAGTCGCCCCGGTTTTCGTTCTGCAGTCGTTCCGCCCTGGCTTTGCAAGTGAGTCGTAGCAAAATTCAATCCGCAACCTTGATCTGAAATGGCGAAACAGAGTGAATCGATCCCATTCCCTCCAATGGTCGGTTTCATCGTGGAAAACGCAGCGAAAGGTCTCGGGCGCATCCAGGAGATGCATCCAATCCAAGCCATTGCTCAAATACTGTTCCGGCGCGCAATTCTTTGTCGTGCCTGGGACCGCGATGCCGTATTCCGGCTGGATAACCGGCATATGGCCCCGGAGCTTGAAGCGGAATCGATGCTTAATGATGTGTAATTGTGTCCAGGCGCTCCTTTGGGCGGGCGCAGTACGCTTGAGAACTGCATATTGCGTCGCTTAACTTGACTATCTGCGCAGGTGCGCATTTCATTTTCGGAAACATCTCACAAAATGCAAAGAGCACTCAATCCCGCCAAATTCACCGATTCGGCCCTCGAAATGATCGCCGCCCGTTTCCGCATTCTCAGTGAGCCAAGTCGCCTGAAGCTCTTGATGGCGCTGGAAGCTGGGGAAATGAGCGTCTCGAAGCTGATCGAAGCCACCGGGACCACACAGACCAACGCTTCCCGGCAACTCGGAGTCCTTATGACGGCCGGATTGCTCGCCCGGCGAAAAGACGGCCTGAAGGTGTTCTATCGAATCGACGATCCGGGAATTTTCGAACTCTGCCGCCACGTCTGCGAAAGTCTTCAGAAGCACGCCACAACTCAATCGCAGGTACTCGCTGAGGCGCCTCCCCATGCCGGTTCCAGTCGCGTGCAATAAGCTCCAATCACGAGCGCGGTCTGGTCAGAACGCTCGGTTGCGGGTCAAGAACCACCCTCGAATGCTTGCGGATCGTCTTCGAGCATTTGTCGGTAAGTTCTTCTCAGCGATTCAGGATCGAGAAGCGGTATCGCACGGATGCACGCCACGGTTATTTCGCGATCAGTCCACCGCCTGCCGGTCACGGACTCAACGTGAGCACGTATTTCTTGGAGAGTTTTCCAGTCTGCTGCTGAAAGCTCCAACTCAAAGTCGTTTTCTTTGGACATGACGAAAATGTGACAACTGTCAGATGGGCTGTCAACCGGATTTTCTCTTAGGGTGGTTGGGTGTCCCCCGAAAAACGTGACGCGATTCTTGTGGCTGTTGCTCGCCTCCTGCGCGAGGAGCGGACCAATCAGCATCTGACGCTCGTCCAAGTCGCGGAGCGGGCGGGCCTCCACCATGTCGCGGTCCTTCGGATCGAAAACAGTGAGCGGGTTCCCGGTTTGGACACGCTTTTGCGAATTTGCGACGCTCTTGGAATCGAACTCTCGGAATTGATCTCCCGAGCCGTTCGCCTCGCGTCCGATCAGTCGATCCTCCGTCCAGAGGACCTCTCACCGGGAAACCCGGAATAGAAGACGCAGAATAGCTCGATATTCGGCTTTTGCCCTTTCTGACCATGAAGAAATCCCTCGAAAAATCCCCCTACCACGGCTTGAGCACGGCGGACAAGATTTATTATGGGCTTGCGGTTTGGGGATTATTGCGGCGCGACTCCTTGTTAAAGCTCATCAACATCAGCTCCCAAAGCTGGGAAAACGATTTGAAAAAGAAACCCGCTCCAATGCGAAATGCCGGTCCCTTATTATTCGGGCAGAGCATCCCTACTTGTTTCGAGACCGCAGATAAGTGCCCATGTGGTTTCCTTAGAGGCGACTTTTTCTACCGGAACGGTTCTTACACGCCCGAAGTGCGCCTGCCGCTGAACTTGAAAGAGATCGGCTCCTACCTCCACGACGATTATCCTCCGGCTCCGTCCGACAATAACGCCCACTTCCGGCAACAGCGCATGCTTCGTCTCAATCCCACCGAGAAGCGGACAGGCGGGACCGAGAAGCCGTGGGCCGCCAATCGTCACAACGTGTGGTGCGGTCAACTGGCAGCCGAACTGAATGCACATATGGACTATTTTCTCCCTGGTTTCGTTCCAAAAGATCCATTCGCAGTAGTTCCAGAAATCTTCATGCGAAAGGTTTTGCATGTTAGATCAACCCAGATGCAGTTGTTTGAAAGAAACGAGGATAGTCCCACCGCACCTGACCCTAAATGGGAAGCCATTAAGAATAAAATTGAACAGTTACGCCATCTTCCTGACGCTCTATTCTTTTCCACCGAAGGTAGCTTTTTTCTGGAAATCGAAGCGTCGCAAAAACTCAAAGGAAAATATGAGACCATCTTCGATTACTTGAAAAAAACAAACTGGTTCATACTTTACATAATAAAAGACAGGCAAGGTTACGAACTTCCACTAAACGCCGAGGAGTGGATGCTTTTTCCGGAAATCACTGACAGGCATGTCGAACGTATAAGAGCAGGATATGCCAGACAAGTAGCGAAGCAGCGATCCCTTCCTATTGATGATTTCTCTGGCGGCGACAGTGTCAGTGATAAACTGATTGATGAATTGTATAAAGACCGCAAGCTCTCAAACCATCTTGCTTTTTTGCGAATTGATCGGCGTGAGCATTTTGCAACCGACCGAATGCGCGCAGCGGAACGATTGAATCGCCACTTCTCACAAAACCTGTTTGCCTATGACAATGACCTGAGTCGCCTCTTTGACGACGTTGCACCCCTCTTTTGTCGCTCATGGAAAAAGGGTTCCGGAAAGGATTGTCGCCCGAACAAATCGCTGTGCTCGGATGCGGCAACGCAAGATAGGTTGTCAAAATAATGCATGGGGCAATCGCCGAACGGGGTGATTGGACTCCATTCAGCCCCCCTGCCTCTAAACGGGATAGCATTGCGGGGGATGTGGTCCCCAGCGCTTCACCAATGTCCTCATCGCGAGACCAAGGGGACCACGCTCGTTAACGGGCTTATAAAGCACCAGTGAGAAGCCGGCCTTTGCTTCCGCTTGTCTCCGCCACTCCCATCGAAGCACAGAGCGCCGCACGGAACACAAGTTACTTTCCCCAAACAGACGGCGCCGCGCCGAGTGAGGCGCTCGTTAAGAAGATTCGGTCATCGTCTCTCTCAACTGATCCTCCGCCGGAAAACCTTGGATTTCAACCGAAACGCCCCTGCCAATTTTCTCCTCGATGGCATCGAGACTAAACTGTTTCACGTCCAATCGCTTCTTTCCAACGACTACCTCGATTTTTCCGACCAATTCTGCGGGCACTTTAATGAACACTCCCGAGTCTTTCGGGCGCCCGGCTTGGGCTCGCCGGCGGGCTTCAAGGTCTTTCAACGATTTTTTACCGGCGACGGCTTCTATCGCCTTGTCCAACGAGACCCGGTTGACGCGCTTTTGTCCTTTATGCGCCAGGCACCAGATCGTTTGAAGTTCCTGCGCCGAGCAACCTAAGCTGTTCAAATCCCGAGCTTGCCGCTCGTTCGGAAGTTCGAGGCGTCCCCCATTGGGGGACTCGCTCACCAAGGATGGAATGTTTAGTGCTCGGCACACACCCGCGTAATCCAACAAGCGGTATGCATGGGACTTGGCATAATCGCATTCTACTCTCACGTACTCGATGAAACTCTTGTAGCCCCGGACTCGATAGAGTTGGCGGTCACGAACAACCGCCAAGGCGAGTGCCGCGCGCAGAACATGCTCAACCCCCAGCAAGATCGTCTTTTCGCAATCAGCCAAGAGCGCCACCTCCCCTGAACCCAACGGAGCGTTTGAACGTTCAGCTTCATCCAGAGTCGTCAACTTCTCGCCCTTTTTAAGAGACTTCGCCTTATTGCGGTGACCACCCGGCCCAAACTTGACCGGCGCGCTGTTTGCATTCAGAAGCCCCAGCAGGGATTCAACGCTCAATGCCTGCGCCTGCTTTTCGCCTTCAGGCCCATTGTCAAAATTTTCAGACCTCGACGGAGAGGCACCAGGAGGCAGCACCTCCCATTGTGCCGCATGCACGGATTCACCGGTTTCGTTGAAAATATCCTTCAGCGCGTTCGCTGAAGCCTCAACTCCACATGCAGATTCGCCTTCCACCAGCGTCGATGAACTCTCTGCGGGCTTTCCGACATCAGGATCTTGAACAACACCCGAAACAACCGCTGGGATCATCGAAACGTCATTCGGTTCATCACAACCCGTTGTCTGTTCATGAACCAAGACATTCTCCTGAGCATCCGCTCCCTCCGTCGGTTGCGCAACGAAACCGCCGTCCGCCATTTCCGTCACCGGAGCAGGTTTATCCATTTCAGAGACATTTGGATTCCCCAAGGGATCCGCAGTACCCACCTCAAAAACATCAGGGTTTCCCACGCTAGCAGGGAGCAAACCGTTACTAGACGTTTCGTTTTGATTGAACAAATCAGGTTCGGGTTCTTTAGGCGGTCGTTTCTTTGGCACAAACACATACTTATCACCTGCCACCGCAAGGAGGCAAGACGGCGATTTAGCGTCTACGAAACGCGATGCGTAATTCACAAACTTCGAGTCCCCTCAAGCGACATGAAGTCGGACGGGTGGGGCCATCCAAACCGGGAGGATTTACGCCCTACCTTAGTAAACCGTCGCCGACCGCCCGTTACGAAGGCGACGGCTTACAGCAAACCGCCACCTGATCCCTAACGCTGAAATCGACGTGAAAAAGTCCAATTTCACCATTCACAGCAAACGTTCGCCCCTCAACAATTCCCGCCAACTAGCCCTTCAGTATCCGCTGAATTTCCGCCGCAGACATCATTAAGGGCCGAGATCGGATCCTCCAACTCCGCCCGCGGCAACAGCGACGCAACCCGAAAAGGCCCAAAATTTGTGCCCCGTATCTTGCGTCCATGAGCAATACCTCATATACGCAAGTCGAATCCACCCTCGTTTTAACCCCCGCCTTCGTCACCAAACGGCAGGCGGTATACGTCCTGGCCAGTCCCGTTCTTCTCAAACGGGCGATGTGCGCAGGACGCCTCCTGATCGTCCGTCAAGGCGGTCGCGGGAGTTCCACCCTGATCGATTTCCGGTCACTCATGGAACTCGTCGAGTTCCTTCGTAATGGCGGCGAACTGCCGCTGCTCCCGTCCGAACGTAACGTCGCAGCCTAACCCGGAGGATTACGAACATGAAAAAGCCATCTTCCCAGTTGGAACTCTTCTCCTTCGGCCAGCCCGACGTCACTACAGCGGTCCACGCTCCGGCAGCTTCATCTGCGGCATCGATAACTCCGATCGCCGCACTGGAACCGACACCGGAATCCACGGCCGCCGAAATGGCGACACCGTTCACCGGCAGCACTGAAAGCGCCGCCACTGCGATCGTGAATCCCGTCACGGACGGCGCACTTTCCGAGCCATCCAGACAGGATCCCGAATGCCTGCCGGTTGTAGACGACCGGTCCTTTGATCCCGCCGAGGCGACGGAATGTTCCGAGCCGGTGTCAAGTGAGGTTGAGGCCGAAGCTCCAGGCGAGCATCCGGCATCTTCCATCGCGGACACCGATGCTTCTGGGACTTCGGAGGTGCCCCCAGTCGGCTTTGCTGAGGTAAACTTATCGAGCCAGAACACGTCTGTTTTATCAAATGGAAACCCTCAAGACGGGAACGGCATGATGGCGGATTTATCCGAAAAAACAAAGTTCGCCGAGCCATATAGCCAGTCATGTCGATCCGCCAAAGGCCGCGGCGGAGAAAGTTTTCCCCAAGACACGCAATCGCCCTTAGTTTTTCGAACCAATATCGTTAGTTTGGACGATCAGGGCGATAAAGCCGTTCAGCACCGCCGGGCGTCCAATGACAAGGACGAGATAAAGATCGTCTATAAAAAAGAAAAAGAGGGGGCTATGGATTCGAGGCCGATCGGTGGGAGTAATTTTCTGCTCTGGGATAGCGAGCGGGACGCCTATGCGCACCAACTTGAAAGCAAGTCTTCGCGCAATGCCTTACAGGAAAAGCGGAACTTCCTTTCGGCGTACAAGGATTTCCTTGCTTGCTCGCCAGGGGCCACAGCCATAAGTCCTGCTGAAATGACGGCCGAGCGCTCCAAACAATTCTTGGATCTCTGGGCTGCGAAAACCCAGAAGTCGGAAACGACGTTCCCTGGTTACAAGTCACATCTGACCGGCTTTCTTCGGTTTGTCTGGTCTCGCGCGAAGCGCTCCTTCGCAGATGTCTTGGACGGATGCCTGACGACCGCTGGCATGCCAGGGGATATCCTTGCCCAGCGAATCGATACCAAGGCAAGTGTTGTTGCCGGCTGGCTCGCGGGACGCTCTCCGGTTCGCAAGTCGCTCGCTACAGTTGAGAGGGCCGAACTTATCCTTGGTTTGCCAGCCGGTTCTCTGACGAAACTCTGCCCAGCCTTTGCGCCTTGCCCGCCAAAAACCGCTTATGCCCGCAGGCAAGCGATCCTCCGCAATTTTCGCTATCGTCTTCCCCGTTCGCGCCCCCTGGGTGCGCAAGGGGCGCGATGGCCCGCCCTCCTCGAACAGCAGTTTACGAGGTTGTCTGATTACAAGCGTTCGCTTGAAAAAGAAGGCAAATGGACCAAGAACCAGTTCAAGCGCTGTGGTTCTGAGAGCAACTACCAGGGATTGTGGGAGTCGTTTTCCGGCTGGTGCGTTCTTCCCCCTTCACCGGATCCGGTCACCTCGGGGGCAGGTCTGGCGGTCGAGAGCCTTTCTGCGAGTCTCTTCGCGAATTGGGCGCTCGTCCAAGGCTACCTCAAGTTCATTGCAGTTCGCGCCGGCGTTAACCCCGAAGCTCCAGATGAAGTTCGCGAACTCTACTCCAGCAGATCGGTTAACACGGTGAACATGATCAACTCGATGCTCAGGCCCGAAACCGGGTTCATCTGGAGAGAATGCACTCCGTCGTTTGGATTTGCCTCTTGGCAGTTCCCCAGCGGCGAAGCTATCGAATTAACGCCCATGCTGGTCTCAGGACTTACTGAGATGCTGCCGTTCTTGCCAACGAATGGCACCCAAGGCAAGAACGGCTTGTTCCTACGTGACGACACTGATCGGGTTATTCCTACACTGGAAAACGTGGGCACGCTTGGCGGGAAGCTTATCGGTTGTTGCAATGATGCCATTGAACAGATCGCCGGGAAGCTTACTGTGTTGCGGCTTGACCTTCGCAGGTCATTGGCACCGCTCCGCCAGACGGTTGCCAACAAGCTTTCCGACATGTTGTCACCGGCGGCCAGCGGCGCTTCGATGCAGATCGAAGCCGTGCTGGAGCAATTCCAGCGCCAGCACCCCGGCAAGATGCTCCTGATCGTCGGACATGGGTTGAAAAACCTTCTTCTGGCCCACACCGGGGAGAGGTTGGTCGACGATATCGATTTTCTCCAGCATCTTGCCGCGCTTGGATTGAAATACCCAGTTCGCTTTGCTGCCTGTGTGGAAGCTCCTGTATTTGGCTGTGCCGCTAAATCACCGGATTCCGCTGAATCGACAGAGGTCGTCACTTCATGGAGTCCCTATCCTTCGCGGCGTCCCGCCGCGGCACCGACTGTAATTGTTCAGCAGAGCCCCGCTACATCGGCGGATGCTGCTTTGGATCACCTTCAGGATTTTTATTCCGAACTTCATGTTCGGAAGGACCTTGCCGAACACCAACGCACCTGTGTGAATACGCGGACTGAGTTGAACCAGTATCTGTCCGACATTAAGCCTTTTGTGTGCCAGACACGAGATGTTACGGAGGCGGTCAGATGCATCACGGACCAACCGCGGCCATTGTTGTACTCGCTCGATATTGCCCGGACCATGAGAGACGATATCGATGCCATGCTGGTATCTGCCGAGCAGAAAGCCGTTCTGTATCGGAACATCCTCGCTTTTCGCGCTCAGCTAGAGATCCCGTTTCGTGTCGAGCAGTTCTCCGCCCTTTCTCATCGGAAGGACAACAAGGGCAATCTGTACTACAGAAATGCTCAACTCTACGCCCGTCAGAGCAAGGAGCAGTTCAAGAATCGCACCTCGAAATCCTGTCAGGACTGGGATACCCCGCTATCCCCGGAACTGCAGGAGATGTTCGAAACGTACTGGCGCGAACATCGCCCTCACCTTCTGTGCGCTGGCGAAAGCGATCTCATTTTTCTGCCGGCACCGCGGGAGGGTGCGCGAAAACCCACCGAAGAGGATCCGATCGGAATTTTGCTTTCCTATGGAATCCGGAAGCTCAGCCAGCGATACATTCCGGGTTGCCCCGGGTTCGGTATTCACTCGCTCCGGGCGATCGTGGCGACCGATATCCTGAAGCGCTTTCCCAGCGACTATTCGCTGGCTGCACTGGCGCTGAACGATTCACCCGAAGTGGTCAAGAAGGCTTATTGTCAATTCGTGCCGCAGGATAAGATCGCGCCTTTCACAAACCGAGCCCTCGATGCTCTGGCTGTATCCGATCACGCATCATTGCGCCCGAAGAGTTCCGGTCGCTCGGAACAGCGTGCCTAGCGTAGGCGGCCTATTGGTCCATGCGGAAGCATCCTTTCGCATGGACACTTCTCCACAAATTTCCAACACCAACCATCAAAACCAACACACTCAAATGAAAACACACAAACATTTTACCTTCCGTACAATGGTGATGCTACGCATAAGCATCGAATGCCCGTTTCGTTCTGACTACCTGGAACATTTGCGTATGCGCCCTACTCCATCCACCAAGGAGAAAGCTTGCTGTATGCGGGCCAAACTCCCGGTCATGACGCGGACCAACCCGGACGTGCCAGTCCCAACCGATGCGGAAGTCGACGCCCTTCTGGCAAACCCGGTTGTCAGTCGTGGAATGCGATTCGCCATTCTGTGCGCAGCGGACGCCGGACTCCGGTGCCAGGAGTTTCTCCACGCAAAGCCGGACTGGTTCGACAAGACTGCTCTGACAGTCACAATCCCCGCGATCTTAGCAAAGGACCGACGGACGCGTACGGTGACTATCTCGCAACGCCTTGCGGATCTCTTTGGAGAGTTAGCGCCCACCAATTGCCTCGTGCTAATCAAGCAGTTTCGGACCGATTCCGGTTCCCGGATCAGTTTCAAATCCCTTCGGCTTTCCTGGATTCGCAAGACATTGGAAAATTAGCAGCAGACTGGCGCATCCCATGAACGCCACGAGATTCTCCAGATCCTCCGGTTCACCGATCTTCGACATGCCGGAGTCTGCCACCATCCGCGCCTCGGCTTCCGCTAGGGTGATCTGCTTCGCCTCCGCTCGCGTCTGAAGTCTCTTGACCAGCCTTGTCGTGCGGCACCGCTCCCGGATTGATCGCGCTCACCTGAACCCCGTCCGTTACGCCCGACTGCTACATTCCTGCACTGAAAGAGAGACTCCCGTGATCCGCGTGGTCCTTCGGAGAGATCTGCCCTGGGCGATTGCTTCCAAACTTAATGCGTTTTCAGGCTTGCAACCAGAAATGCCTCTAATTTAATGGCCGTCATTAGGCATCGTCGGAGCCTCACTTTGAGGCTCGCAGGAGATCCGCCAATCGATGACAATTACGAATATCCAGAATAACAGCGCTTCTTTCGGGTCGGAAATACCGCTTTTGGAGAAGTTGGGGCTGAAACTCTCTCGCGTCAGCACCCATATCAACCGCACGATCACGTCGACGGAGATTGGATCATTTCTTGCGGCAGTCCCGCAGGGTGGTGGCAGTCCTGATTATCGCACTGCGGTTACCACCCCGAACCTGCAGCGCCTTCACGCACGCCTCTTCGTCCGTGTCCAGACCTCTGACTCTGATGTAATAAACGTCAGCCCGGAAAGGCGCAGATCGCCAATCTGAACCTTTGTCTCGTCATGAGATGACTGACTCCAGCACCAACGTTTTCGTTAAACACATATGACTCAAACCAAGAAAAAGAAAAAAGCGCATTCTGGGGCTAAAAACAAGGCGAAGAAGCGAGTGCCTCGCCGTACCATCGCCACCGGTGGTGAGGAAGGCGCAATCGGATAGCCGATCCTTTCGCTTGGGGCGCGGTGCCGCCGTCATTATCAAAACTCGTGGTGGAAACTGTCGTCGATGCCACGTAAAACCCGATACGATACGATGATATGATACGGTGATACGATGAAACTACTTCTGAAAAAGGAAGATGTGTCGGCGGCGATGTCGTCGCTGGTCGCTTCCGGCAGGAGGCCGACGGGAAGCCACAATATTCCGAGCAAATGCTGCAGGCGTTCAATGCTCTCTGGGAAGCGGCGCTCGCAGAGGGGAAAAGTCTGCACGAAGCTGAGGCCGCCGACCTCACGGAGGCTATTTCCGCCCTGGCTGCCGAAAACCAAACTCTGGAGGGAAATCTGGTTGCAGCCAGGAACAGGATTGCGGAATTGGAAGGGCTGCAAACCGCAATGGCCGCCGAGGTCACCAACCGGTCAAACGAGGCGTCGCAGGCCCGGGAAACGGCCGAGCGGCATAGTGCGCGATTGTCCCAGGCGCTTGAAAAAATCGAGTCGCTTCAGTCGTCTCATGTGTCGCTACCCATAATTGTTGAGACACTTCTGGTCACCTAATTTGAGACATTCCTGGTCACATACCTGAGACACTACCCTCGAACCCTGATCTTTCCATGGTTCCCGGTTCATGACCAACTTTCGCGCTCCGTGCTCTCTGTCGCAGATTATTAGCCGCATCTTGTTTTTATGCGGGTGCGAACCGCATGCCCCGGAGGGGGGAGTGACGGGGACACTGCGCCCACTCGTTTTCCGAGTCTTCTCAACAGGCGCGGACGATCGGTTGTCTTCGGGCCAAATCACACGGGTGATCGGACCCGTTACCGATGGGGTGATCAAGCTAGTGCCCTGTATCCCCCAAAACTTCGCATCTGTTGCGATCAAAATGGGCTGCCGGCAAGGCGTCGGCGAGGGCGCATCCCCCAATGGGGCTGTAACCGAGCCGCAACGCAGCCGCCAGCCCATTTTCATCGCAACCCAAAGGGCCGGGGCGCTTTTTCGATTTTTCCGCGTTGCTCGCTCGGGCAATATCCATGAGGATATTGCCGCTCGTTCGCGCCTTGAGAAATCGAAACATCGCCTCCGGCAGATGCGAAGTTTTGAGAGATACAGGGCACAGGGCACTAGTGTCCTTAGTGTCCTTAGTGTCCAGGCGTGACGATGGAGTTCCGAGCGGCGTTCGGGGCGCGCAATGGCGCGATCGTGGCCAGCAGTCGGTTTCTCGCCGAACTGATGGCGGCGACGCCCGCTGCAAGCGCTCGGATCGAGCGGGGCGTAGTCGCATCCGATAAGAAGGCCGCAGCCACCAAGAAGCAGAAACAGAATCATTGCCTCGGTTCGCATTCGAGGCTAAGATATCTTCTCTCATGCACTCCGATTCGTTGTCCCCAGGTGAAAAGGCGGTGCCTTGCGCCCCGCCCGCCCCTTCCACCGAGCCGCCCGCAGAGCGGTGGGCGGAGAAGGAGCGGTGGAAGGCGCTGCCAGGCAACCGATATACGCCGGAGGAACTCGACCATCTGGCATCGCCCGAAACCTTCTCGATTGCGTTTCGCCGGCCCAGCCCCATGATCGTCATCTAAATGGATGCTCCTCCTCCGCAGAACCGCGGCAACGTCGATTGGCTGACTATCGAGGCGGTTTTAATGGATATTTCCAAAATTGCCCCGCTGTTTCTGGAGGAAAACATTCTAATCGGCGGGGGCGCGTGCTTTTTCTACAAACAGACACTCGCTAAAGCCAAGGACCGGGACTTTCCTCCTCTCCCCGAAGCCGACGAAGACCGCTATTTATGGCTGAGCAAGGACATTGATTTTATTGGCACGCGTAAAGACCAGATTCCAGCGGAACTCGGAATTGAGCCAGACATCTCAGGAAAATGCCATGTTAGAGGCACGTGGATCGATTCCCCCGATGCGGCGCTGACCTTCACCTTCGAGATTGCGAAGTCCACCGCCATCCCTGCACGCGTGGACTCGTCCGGTCTCGACTTTTTCGCCATTTCGCCTGCCCTCTTGCTGAGGGAGAAAAGGGTGCTTCTAGCGGATCCCACGAAGAATCGCCCGCAAGACGTCCTTCACGCATCGACGCTCGCGCAGGCGACCAAGCTCCTGCTTTGTCAGTGGCTTGAGGCCCCATCGCTGGACAAGGAACGCATCAAAGCATGGAAGTTGCTCGCGAACGAAACGAAGGAATACGCGCCGGATTTGCTGGAAGACCCCCGCGTCATCCGCCGATTGCGTACCGCCGCGGAACCGCTCCGCGAGCATCCGGTGGCAAAGTCGGTATGGCATTGGATTGAGCATAAGGTCCCAAAGGAACCCTTACCTGCCGCCCAGGAAATGGCAAAGAAGCCGCCCAATCCGCCGCGACTGGATTCCCTTCGCTCCACCACGCCGCCTCCCAAGGGTGGACCCTCAGGCGACTTCCCTCGGATTCTTTGATCGGTTAACGATCTAATTTTTCGACGAAAACAAGTCGCCGATTGAGCCGCGAGCCTGTCGGCAACCCCTCCCCATGTGGCGGCGTAGCAACCTGGGAAACAACTACTCACCGAACCGCTTTTGCGGCGCGCCCGCATCTATCCGGCACGTGAAGTCGCCCGTGACGATCCTCCGCTGTAAAGAATGCCATCTTGACTCGGACGCCGATCAACCAGTCATGGCTTAAATCGCGCAAGTCCATTCCCGCATTGGCTGTTCACTCGCTGGCCGCGCCTCCCAATAGGCGAGGCCAATCGGTGGTCCTTGGGCCAAATCACGCGGGTGATCGGACCCCTTATCGACGGGGGTTGATCAAGCTTACCAGTAAATGGACCCTCTTTCTCCGGTGGCCCCTGCGTCCCTTCTCTGGAGCGCTGTCAGCGTTTTCGGGCTGGTCACATAATCCGAGACACTACCGTTGAGTACATGCCCGCAAATCCGCATAAATCCAAGGGTGTCTCAAATTAGCTAACCAACTTTCCGAGATTGTCGGGCCAGGAGTGTCTCAACAATTGTGGACTGCGACACCTCATGCCGCCGAACTCGCTCAGGTGCGCCAGGAATTGGACGGTGCGAAAGAGAATACGCATGATCTCGAATTGCAGTTGGCTCGGACTCAAGCGCAATTGGAAGCTTCAGGAAGGGCCAGGCCGTCTTCTCGGCGGGACGCTGGGTGACCAGAACCGGCTGGCATTCAGTTCCAATCAACCAATTTCATATTGCGCTGCTGTTTAGGCGAAAAATCCTATGAACCGGAGCGTCATTGGGGATTCGTCACTGGCAGATTCGCGCGCGTTGGAGAATGGCACCTGT
>Ga0316219_1000922_pt1 | contig 35402 bp, 14 predicted proteins | sample TBH18003PmetaG_FD_203635 | JGI IMG/M metagenome (GOLD analysis project Ga0316219, IMG submission 203635) | Freshwater microbial communities from Trout Bog Lake, Wisconsin, USA - TBH18003P | ecosystem: Environmental > Aquatic > Freshwater > Lake > Hypolimnion/Profundal zone | place: USA...
CCATACTCCGTTGTAAATTGCCCAGCCAAGACCGTTTGGATCGTAGGTAGTGGTAGTACCATCCAGACCCATACCGTTCCTGATCGGAGCAGCAGCTGAGTAATAATCAATCATACCATAGAAAGGACCTGTGAAAGCAACACCATTGGTTACTGTTGCATGTACCCAGGTACCTGAAGGCCAGGTTGCGGCTGTATTGATGAAAGGATCGGACTGGCCAATCAGAACATGTGCCGGATTGAAAATAGAAACGACGCAAGACTGTGCTGTCCAGGTGCTGTACTGAGAGAACCATATATCGAATCCCATTACGAGACCGGCGGTTGTTGCAGGAAGCGGGAAATAGTTACCCATCTGGATGTTATAACCAGCATTGATACTTACAGCATTCCATGCTACTCCGTTGTCAAAGATATAATTAATAAGCTGGCCACCGCAAGCAGGTTTGCTCCAGGTAAGGTAAGCTGTTGCTTCGTATGGTGTACCGGTAAAGTTTGACGGAGGGCAGAGCCATCTTGAAACGAAAGGACCAGTACATGCTGGAGATGAAGTTCCGCTTCCGTAAACGACCTTTACGCAGGCGTTATAGGTTGTTCCATATACACAATGGCCACCGGGAACAGTATAAGTAGTATCGGTTGAAGTACCGTCCATTATACCATTGAGGTAAATATTGTATGCAAGGATACAGGGTTTGGGATCCGGGATGTGGGTTATGACCTTCACATTATCAATATACCAGTAGTTGATGTTGAATGCATCGGCACCATTGGCATTGAAACGGATCTTGAAGCTCTGGTTAGTATAAGCTATCAGGTCTGATGAGTCGGTTTGCCAACCAAAACTGCCTGTATTGGTATACTGTTTCAGAACGGTCCAGGGACCGGCACCGCCAGCCTGGATCTCAACATTCATCTTTTCGTTACCGTCACTTGCAAAATCGTTCAGGGAGATATCCCAATACAACTTGAAGCTGGGTGCGCCCATACCAGTAAGAGTCTTCGAGGTAAGGGTGGTGCTGTAGTTGGTCTGGTAGCTCGTCCAGGGGTATTCTGCGCAATTGCCAGGGTTACCTCCGGTAACGACAAGCCAGTAGCCTGTAGGGTTCGCCCAAGCATTAGGAGCAAAACCGCCTGAGAAATCCTCATTCAGGGCATAAACCGTAGGTCCCGGTGGGGTCCAATGCATGAACAATGACTTGGTGTCAATCGTTGCGTTCGAGGCCGGATATTTAGTTTGGAGACCTGTTATGTTATAGATACGATCACCAAAAATAGAAACATTTTGTGTGACAGCATCATAACCAGAACGGGTTACTTTCAACTGATATGGAGCTTTTTGGACCCCTGTAAAACTAACAGTTCCAGTAGCATTAGTTGTTCCTGTATAATTATATATCCCACCAAATGGGGCTATTGAATTCAATGTGACAGTTGAACCTGCAAGTGGAGTTACAGCACACGTCAGTGTAACATTAACTGTAACATTAACACTCCTGTTTTTACCAAGAGAATTTGAGAAAATAACGTTTGACCAACGAGTGCCGCCATAATGTGCTTTAACCGCCCAAACAAAAGCGCTGTCTGGTAATGAAGGCCAGGATGGATCAACAGTGTTATTTGCTGTTGGAGCTCCAACGGGAATCCAGTTAGCTGAGTTTCCTGTATCCTGCAGGAACATACGATAAACCTGATATCCAGTAACAGATACCGGATTTTCCGGGGGACCGCCAGGACCGTTGGCAATAGCACGGATCATGAAGTTACCGCTTGCGGGTAACCAAGGGCCTGTGCCGTATTTCTGCCATGACCTGAGCTGGTTGCTTGAAGTATCAACTGCCAGACGGCAAGCCGTAGGAGGTGTGCCGGCCTGTTTCATAACGAGCCAGAAATTACCACTGGTAATGTTAACACCGCTGATGGTAAATGCATTCCAACCGAAAGAGGTGGGGGTAACAGTTACAGGTGCTCCGAGAGCTGTTCCGGGAGCGCCGCCTGTGCCAGTTGCATCATACACCTGCATGGTGAAAGGAATCAAAGAAGCAAGGGTAGTACCGTTGGGATATGAATAGGATTCGCCGATATCAACAGAACCGCCTACAACAGTAACGGGGTAAGCAACGGGTGTACATTTTACTGCGTTCAGGTTGTTTGCAGTTGCCCAAACGGTGTTGGTGTCCTGTTTTCCGTCATCATAAAGGAGTTCATATTTCCCAGTAGGGATTCCCCAATTAAGGTTGACGGCGGTATTGCCGCTGTTAAGAGCTGCGGTGAAAGGCTGATTCGGAGTATTGATGTTTTCATCCATCGGTACATTCAGAGTGGTTGTAATACCCGAAGTCATAGTCTGGGCTGCAGTAGTCACATCAATGAAACCCGCCTTTGTGATCGTAGCAGGGTAACTACCGTTATTGTAAACATTTACGGTATAAAGACCGCCTATTGTTGAATAACCAACCTGTCCGTTGATGACAATCTTGGCGCCAATGATAGGAGCGTTGTTTGCAGCATCGGTTATCATACCAGAAAGAACAGCAGGTATGGGATACATAACGAAATTGTAGGTAGTAGTAGTATTGCCCACAACGTTAACCATTGCAGAATAAGGCTGATAGGTAGTAAAATTCGCAGTGAACAATTGTGAACCTGCAGGAATTGCGTTGAGAGTGTATGCACCGCCAGCTATGCTGGTTGTCGGTCCTACGCCACCGCAATTGATCGTAACACCAACCAGGGCTGCATTGGTAAGGGCGTTTTTAACTGTTCCTGTGAGGTTACCTGTTTGCATACCTTTTACATGGGTAAGGTCAAGATAAACATCATAACCATAAGCAGATGTGAACAGGTAAGCAACGTAGAGAGTTGCCTGGTTGGCTGCACCTGCGGGCAATGCCTGAGTGTGGATCACCCAGCCAAGGGCAGGACCGTAGTTAGACCAGTTGGTCCCGGCAGAAGTCCAGGTGGTACCGTTGGTTGACCATTGGATCGTGATACCGTCGCCGCCTGTAAATGTGGTCTGCTGGTATTCCGCAAAATCAACCGTAATGTTGGAATAGCCGACCGTGCTGATTGCAGCGGTCCTTCTCACCCGGTTCTGATATCCGGTTGATGCATTCCATGAATTAAAGTCGGTCATACGAACTCCTTCATAAGGTGTGGCAGACGGATATGATCCGCTGGCCACCCATGAAGTCCAGTTACCATAGGTAAAGGTGTCGACTGCCCAACCTGCTGGCGGGGTCGAACCAATAGATGCAGACTCCCAGCCCTCGGTGAAGATGGTAATCTGAGCCTGGGTCTGCGCTGCAAATGCCAACAGTAAGAGTACCATTGCCACCTGCAAAAGCTTCGTAACAGTTTTCATAAATGTTTAAGATTTAGGTTGTTAAATAAGAATTATAGATAATATGGGGATCAATTTTACAATTGATATATATAGGGATTTGCTTCATAAATAAGTATAATCATTTGGGACCTTGGTCCTAAATGATTGATTTTGTTTATATTAGCACTTATATTTATAGAAAAACATCCCTGTTTTTCTACTCTGACAGCAAATATAAAACATTTATTTTACGTAAAAGCAAACTTTAACCAATTTATTTTTTACTTTTTTTACGCTTCCTGAACAGTTTTAAAATTTGATTACTTTTGCAAAAGTAAACTATATGCAGAAACACCATCTTCTTATGAGAACAATGTTAAAAACCTTAATAATTATTTTATGCGTTTCTTTCCTGGCTTCTTGCGGAAAAACGCCCCAGTTTTCATCAAAAAAAGTTGCAGGTTCATGGAAACTTGAAAAACTGGTTGCAGCCGGCGGTAATGCAGAGGCACCGGCAGGGAACGAAAACGCTGACCCTGCAAAGGCTGCCGAGAGAAACCGCAATCTGAAAACTGCCATGGTGAGCGCCCAGAAAGGGGATATGGGCAGCATGACCGGCCTGGTAAAAGACCTTAAGGATAATATGGAATTCAGAGCCGATAACACAGCATCTCTTAGCATTCACGGTAAACTTATCAACGGGACCTGGAAAATGAACGAAAAAGGCAACGGGGTAACTTTTACTTCTGCAGATAATGCTGGAACGTATAACATCAGTATTGCCAAGGTGGATAATTACACCATGCTGGTTGATGAACCATCATCCATTGGCCCCTTCAGGTTTTCATACAGCAAGCAGATCAAGAAATAAATTCAAGGTGTTTCCTACGAAAAAACCCGCTTCAATGGCGGGTTTTTTATTTGGTAAGTGAAATTTTAACAAGGCTGCAGGAGCCTCCCGAAAACACTTTCAGAATATATAATCCGGGAGAAAGCCCCGAAAGGTCAAGCATGGTCTCAGATTCTTTCCTGAACACAGCATCCACGACCACTTTTCCCGGGAGGTCAGTAAGCATCAGCCTGTCAAAAGGCAAAACCGATCGAATCATGATCCTGTCATGCGTGGGATTGGGAAAAACCTTTATCCCGTCATGGTTTTTAATATCCTGAACCGAAGTCATTACATCGACCATTACAGTATCTGAAGCAAGGGCCTCGGAACAATCGGGATTGACAATCTGGATATAATAATGGTACTGTCCTGCGGGGAGATCCGGATCTATGTATGAAGTATCGTAAACAGGGGCCTGGTTGATCTTTGAATAGTTATTTGAAGTTCCCTCAGAACGGTATAGATCATAATAAGAAGGCCCTGTCTTTAAGTGAAGCTTTTTACTCCCCACGGAGCAGTCATCAATACCCCAATAATACCATAACCCCTGGTTGTTCCCGTCGACCGCATGCCAGGCAATATCAACTGCATCACCGAGGAATGACGACATATCAACAACATAAGGTTGCTGCCAGTGATTATACCCCCCGATCCCGGGGAACGGAGGCAGTACCGACATGTCGAGCATTGTCACCCAGGACTGCCCATGGTCGGTTGAAACCTTTACATAATAATGATCGCCATGAGCCGATCCCTGATAAGCAAAACTCCAGAAATGCAGGTTACCGTCAATATAAATATTCCTTGCAATGATCCACTCATCCTGGTGGTAATAATCCCAGCTCAGTCCGGCAGAATAATCGCCTGAATGAACCCCCATGGGTGAAGCTGCATCCTCATGGCTCCAGGTTGCCGTATTATTGGTGACTATCCTGTCCCAGCCTGATGGCGGGAAATAGGATTCTTCAAAGCCTTCGGCCAGGTGAGCCCCTCCCCCGTTGCATTGAGGCGGACTCCAGTTGAGATGAGTATCCATGGCATATGCCTCTCCATTAAGATTTTCAGCGGGCAGGCAGATGGGGTAAGCCGAGATATTATCCACATACCAGTTCAAAATATTTGTGGAATTCACCCCGGTGGCCCTGAATCTGAATTTGAAGCCCTTCTGTTTTACTGCGCTGATATCTACATGGTTATGCGTCCAGTCTATATTCCCGTTATTCAGGAATTCAGCCTTCTGGTGCCAGGTACGGTTATAATACACATCGAGGATAAGCTTTTCTGTGCCGCCAGCCACGTTATTTTCAAGTTTTATGTCAAAATCAAGCCAGATTGTGGCACAAGAGAACATGGTTGCATCGAGTGCAGGGCTGTCAAGGCTAATATTATAATTCGTCACCTGGGGTAGTCCTTTGAATACCGCAGAAGGAGCGGGATTCCCGGTATTCTGACTCATTGACCAATTGCCTGTGCCCGAGGGGAAAGACCAGTTGTTGAAGGAGAAGCTCCCCTGGTCCCAGGGTTCGTAAAACGGGATAGGCTGCCCGTAATGGATCTGCACATTTACCGGGCCGATTTTCATTGAATTCCCCTGCTTGCCCGGATGTCCGTATGAAGCAAGGTCATACACTGCCGAAACACTATAATTATAGCTGCCGGGGTCCAGGCCGGGATCATTGTATGAGAGCACATTGGCCCCTGAAACATAAACCAGGAGGGAATCATCCCTGAATACATTATAGCCCATTATGCCGGCGGGAGTATAATGTGTGGTATCGACCATATAATCCGGCTTCTCCCATTGCAATTTAGCAGTATCACCAGCTGCAAGGCCGGTCAGATTAAGCGGAGGCCATAAAAAGTGAGAGGTGAACTGGGTGCAGACGGTACTTGAATACCCGCTGGTATAAATTGCAAGGACGCAGGCAGTGTATGCTGAATCATATTTAACAGCAGTGCCGGGAATGGTATAATTATTCGAAGTGAGTTGAGCCAGGAGCACGTTATCCAGGTAAAAATTATACCCGGCAATGCAGGGAGCCAGGAGATGGGCCGATTCTGAACCATATACCAGCACATTATCTATATACCAGCCGTTGACCTGGTATGAATCTGCTCCGGTTGATCTGAAACGTACCCGGAATGTTTTATTGGCATAAGAAGAAATGTCGAGCTGATCGGTAGTCCAGGGTATGTCACTTCCCGAATTGGTCCAGGTTTTCAGAGTTTGCCAGCCGGAGCCATCGGAGATCTCTATCTTCAAATGCTCCTGAGCCGTAGCATTAAAGTTGTCGAGGTAAATATCATATTTCAGGGTCAGGATGGGGCTGTTAGGTCCGGTGACGGAAGGACTGATCAGGGACTGGTTATAATTATACACCCTTGGAGTCCAGCTGAACATTGCCGAAGGTAGCGGGTTCCCGTTTGAAGTTGATTTCATCCAGTTGCTTCCCCCGTCTATAGTCCAGCCCGGGGGTAAAAAGCTGCCCGAAAAGTCCTCGCTCAGGATATTTACATTATAATAAGGTACATCCCAGGTTGAATGGAGGCTGAGGCTGTCGACTACCAGGTTTGTCGGAGGGGATTTTCGCTGGAGCAAAATAATATTATCAACAACGGTCCCCATAACCACGATGCTTCCTGAATAATTCTGGTAACCGAATTTTATTGCGTTAACAGAATAGGCCCCCTTCCATACTTTGTGAAAAATGATGGTACCTGAGCTGTCGCATATACCCGAATAAAGTGTGTCGGTATAAACCTGGTTTCTCAGCTGCACAAGAGTTCCGGCGGGTGTCGATGCCGCACAGCTCAGGTTAAGGTTTACGGTGACATCCGCAGTCCAGCATTTACCGATCACATTCGAAAAGTCAGGGACTGATTCCCTGTTCCCGGGATATTCAGCCGCAACCGACCAGAGGTAAGGCCCGCACGGGAGGTTGTTCCAGGCCGAATCTATGGTATTATTCACCGTGACCGGTGTAAGAGGGGTCCAGGCCTGCTGGTTTGATTCCTCTCCCTGCCTCAGCCTCCACACTTTGTAGCCGGTCACACTTTCAACGGTCTTTGCCGGCGGACCACCTGACCCGTTTAGCAAAGCCCTCATCATGAAATTCCCGCTGGCCGGTAGCCAGTTGCCGTTGCCTGTAACATTTTTTGAGTAACTGCGGTACATGGGTATGGAAAGATCGACGGCCAGGCCCGCGGCATTCGGAGGGTTGCCTCCCTGCACCATCACGATATAGAAATTTCCCGATGTAATATTGACTGCGGATGTAAGAGTGAAATCATTCCAGCCGTAAGCGGAGGGCGTGACATCCAGCGGACCTGCAAGTATGCCGCCCGGCAGGCCTCCCGTCCCTCCTGCATCCATAATCAGCACCTGGAAGGTTACGAAAGGATTGCTGCCCGAAGGATAATCGGTGGGTTTCCCAATATTGATAGCCCCCCCGAGAATGCTTGCAGGATATGCAAGCGGAGTGATCTTTAATGCATTCATGTTGCCCGAAAGGGTCCAGATGGTAAAGGCGTCTTCAATACCGTCATCATAAATCAACTCATAATCACCTGACGGTTTGTTCCAGCTGAGATTGACCCTGTGCAGGACCGTATCGAGGTTCGCAAGCATGGAAGTGCATGGCTTTGCGGTTTCGTAAAGCTGGACATCGAGGTTGGTTATAACTCCCGACTGGAAGGTCAAGGGGGCTGATGTAAACGAATCAAACCCGGGTTTTGTATAGGTGACAGTATAGGTTCCGGGAGGATCAACCATCATGGAATAGTCTCCCAGCCTTACCGAATATGTATAGCTTCCGTTCACCGTGATCTTTGCGCCAACAATCGGATTATTCGTGACTGCATCGGTAATCTTTCCTTTCAGCAGGGCGGTACTCGCAATGAGAGCCTGGCTTGCCTGGAGAAACACAGCAAACAAGATCAGGTGAATTACATATCGTATTCTCGCACAGGCCATATGACGTCAGGCAAAGTTACGTAAAAAAATGCCCTTTGATACTTTCATCATGCAAAAGAGGCTGTCCCGGCTTTAGCAGGACAGCCTCTTGAGTTTATTGATTCTGACCCTTAAGGATCAGAACAGTATGATAATACTAACGGTTTACGATGATCTTCCTTACGACTTTGCTTTCGCCGTTACGGATGACCATGGTATAAACGCCTGCTGGTATGGGGCGAAGATCGATTTTAAGATCACTTTGTCCGTTCACCATGACATTCTCCCTGGTATAAACATTAACACCTATATTATTGGAGATGATGATGTCATAGGATGCAGCCCTGGGTGAGTTCATAATCAGTTTGAACTGCCCGTCGTTGGGAACGGGATACACCACGCAGTTGCTTCCTGCGGGGTCGTTTACACCTGTAACAGTAATATAAATATTGTTCGATGAATCCGATCCGCAACCGTTGTTGATGATTACATCCCAATAGTTTCCGGTATAATGGGCAACGAAAGTCCTGCCGGTTGCGTTATTGATCGGCGCGCCTTCATAGAACCACTGGTTGCCGGTAGCTACGCTGCTGTAAAGGGTATCCCCGTGATTTGTGATCTGGGGAGCATCCGGCATAGGATTGACCGTTACGGCGAATGAAGGTGATACAGTTCCTGTTCCGCAGGAATTCACTCCTGTTACAGTAATGTTGCCTGATTGTGATCCAAGGGCAAAATTTACCGTGATACTGGGGGTGTTAACTCCTGAAGAAATCGTTGCACCGACAGGTAAGGTCCATGCATATCCTACTGCATTGGCAATTGGAGCTACAGAATAAGGAACATCCATCGTGCCTGCGCAAACTGTATTATCACCGGAGATATTGCCTGCAGCTCCAGGCAGTTGTGTAACCGTAACTGTTAAAGGAGCTGATACAGGACCGTTACCGCAGATGCTGTTGCCAAAAACGGTGAAATCTCCGCTAACAGCATTCACAGCAAAATTCACGGTGATGGAATTGGTTCCTGCACCTGAAACAATGCTTACTCCTGCAGGAACTGTCCATACATAGGATACTGCATTGGTGATCGGCGGTACTGAATAGGTAAGGCTAAGGCTTCCGGGACAAACAGGTGATGGTCCTGAAATTGCGCCAGGGGTTCCCGGTATACCGTTAACATTTACGTTGAAGGTCGTGGCTGTGGGAGCTGAACATCCAGATGCATTATTATAATTTACAGCAACCCAACGTGCGCCGGGGCTGGTCCACTGGATTTCGCATAGGGAAGTACCCTGGCCTCCGGTGATAGTGCCGCCGGCCGAAACAGTCCATGTATAGTTTGTCTTTCCGGTTTCGGTGGTATAATCAAAATAACCTGAGTTTGCACAGAGGTTGTTATTACCCGAAATGGTTGGTACAGGCATTGCGTTTACAGTTACGGGTAAGGTACCCTGGGCTGCTGCAGTACATCCTGTAGCAGGATTGGTATAGATAACTCCAACCGTCTTGGCTCCGGTAGTGGGCCACTTGATTGTGACAATGCTTGGATCTGAAGTCGGGGTGATCGCACCGTCGCCGGCTGTCCATAAGTAACCCGACTGACCGCTCTGGCTCGAATAGTTATAATTTGCGCTCTGGCACACGGGCGAAGGTCCTGTTACTGTAGGAACGGGTAAAGGATTTACTGCCACTGCCATAGTTGCTGAGGGGCTGTTGGCTCCGCAGTTGCTGGACGCATATACTGAAACAGTTCCTGCTGATGCGGTTCCGGAAACACTTACCGTTACAACGTTTGAATTCGGGAAGGTCGTGATTGTAAAACCTGCCGGGAAAGTCCAGTTATAGATAAAGCCATAGGGCACCTGGGGTACCGAAAAAGTATATCCGCCTGTATTCAGACAAACTGCTGAGGGACCAGTGATGGATCCGGGAGTCGGTGGAATAACACAGGTGGTGAAGAAAGTCTGGTCGGTGCCATATACTGTACCAGCAATGTTCACTGCTTTGGCCCTGAAATGATAGGTTGTATTGATAACCAGTGAGCCCAGGGTGGCATTGAAGTTTGTTGCTGTGTTGCCGGTTACTGTTGATGGGTTCCCGGGTGTACTAAGTCCGTATGATGTGGTGGTACCATATTCAAAAGATACCGTGGTGGCGGCGTTGAAAGCTGTTGCTGTACCGTTGAGGGTTGCAAAAGTGGGGCCTACCAGGGTTGCGGCATTGGTCGTTACCGTGGGGACAACTGCAACAGTGGTAAACTGCATGGTATTTCCTGTGGTGACTCCGTCGGCATTCGTTGAAACAGCCCTGAAATTATAGGTTGTGTTGGGCTGAAGTCCGGCGATGGTAGCCGAAACAGGAGCAAGTTGTGTGGTTACATTTCCTGCCACTGAAACAGAGCTGCTGAACGAAAGATCGGTACTGTACTGGAATACTGTTGTGGTAGTCTGGGTATTGGCGCTGATCGTGGCGTTCAGGGTTGCTCCTATGCTGGTAACAGCTGTGGCAGCTGTTGTAACAACCGTGGGAGTCCTGAGGATGATCGCTTCTATTCCATATTTAAATGCGGCGCCGTCGGCACCGGGAGTTCCTCCTGTAAGGGAAGTGGTATAAAATGTATTTCCTCTTGGGTTATTTTCAGCAAAAATTCCCAGGGGATAATACTGGGCAGTTCCGGCAGTCATGGCCATGCCAATATAGAAGTCGGTATTGGTTAATGATACAGGGGCAGGGAAAGCAAAATATTTATTGGTTGCCATATCTCCTGTAAGGATAGTGTAGTTAGCTCCTGTTGCAAGAATGTTGCCTGCATTATCGAGTAAGACCGCATATATGATATTGCCTGGGTTTGTTGAATAGTTTGCTATGACCATATTGGCTCCCTTGATCGAGCCGGTGCCTGTCATATGATATTTTGCGGCAAAAATTCCTGTTCCGGGATAAGTGAAGCCGTAACCAACCTGCCCGCTTCCAGTATTATAATTATAGGAGTAACGGTTGCAGTCAACCTCACCCGATATAGTCATTGTGTTGTTGGCTGTATAGGTTTCCCCTGCTATAACGGAAGTTGTGGCGGTAATATTCACATTTTCCTCGAGGGTGGGTGAAATACCTGTAAAGTTGATCACGCTGGCACCTCCTGCAGCCAGGGCGGTAACAGCCTGGGTTGATGTATACCTTGTTGTGTTGGTGGCAACATCTTTTATAGTAAGAGTGAGGTTAAAGGTCTGGGCCGCAGCCGATACGTTTGAAACCCTGACGCCAATGGTTCCAGGATTGCTGAATGGTATGGGCATTCTCTCGAGTGCGTATATATTTGTCACCGCAATAATATCGGTGAGGGAGTTATTAGAAAATGTGGTTGCCGGCCTGAAAGCTGTCAATGCTAAGGCAGTGCCCTGTGAGGCATTGCTCTGGTAGCCGTAACATAAGCTTGCCTGGTTGGTATTGCAATAGGCAGTAAGTGGGCTTGTCCCAACAGCTCCCGCGGGATTGCTGAATTCCCAGGCAACATAAACACCGCCACCCGTATAGGTAAACGTGGATCCGCCAACAAAGGGGATAGTATAGGCTCCCACCGCAATAGGCACGGTGAAAGCTGCATTGTTGCAAACTTGTGTGAAACCTGTTGTAGTCCAGGTACTTCCCAGGGTATAAGAAACATCATTGGTATTCATTAAATAGATGTTCAAAGTACCTGTCTGAGTTCCTGTACCTACTGCGGCAATCAGGAATCCGATGGCATCGATGGTATATCCGCTTGGGTAACCTGAGGTAGCCATTTCGGATGGAAGGATAAGCAGTTCTTCACGCTGATATCTTACATCGTTTCGCGGGATCCTGCTGTTGCCAGACGTACTGCTTGTACTTGGTAAAACCCATTGGGTCATTACGTTTGGCTGGGGATTCGGATTGACCTGTATCTGGCCGGTTGACATATTCGGAACCGGGGGGTTGCCCGAACCCATATCGTTAAGGCCGCCGGTGCTAACCGTGGCAGTTTGCCCGAAACTGTAAATGGAAAGAATCAGGGCAAATACGAGAGTAAGAATTTTTTTCATAGTGCTGGTTTTTTGGTTATCTGAAAAAAATATAGAAGGTATATATTGATGGTTATTCACAAACAATCTTAATTATACGTCCAGGTTCAATAAAAAGTTTCGGAACAAAAGTAATAAATAAATACATCAATACTGTTAAAGGTATATTTTGATTTTATAAACCAGGGGGCTGGCCAGCACAAAGCAGGCCAGCCCCCTGGAAAATTATCAAACCAATCCTGGAGGATCAGCTATATATTTGAATATTAACGGTTTACAATGATCTTCCTTACGACTTTGCTTTCGCCGTTGCGGATGACCATGGTATATATACCCGCGGAGACCGGGCGAAGGTCGATCATAAGATCGGCAGACCCGTTCACCATAACGTTATGTTTGGTATAAATATTCACACCTATGCTGTTGGAAATGCTGATATCGAAAGATGCAGCCCTGGGTGAATTCATTTGCAGTTTGAATTGTCCGTCATTCGGAACAGGATAAACCACGAAACTTCCTCCGACAGGTTCATTAACACCGCTCACAACGATATAGATGTTGTTTGAAGTATCGGATTCGCAGCCGTTAATGATAATTTCATCCCAGTACCAGCCTGTATAATGTGCTACAAAGGTTTTACCATTGGCGTTAACGATGGGCGCACCATTATAGAACCACTGGTTGCCATCCTGAATACTGCTGTATAAGGTATCCCCGTGGTTGGTAATGGAAGGCGTCGAAGGTTTAGGTATTACAACAACATGGTATGCAAGAGAAGTAGCGCCGATTCCGCAGGTACTTGTTCCGTGAACCATGATATCGCCGGATATAGCCCCTGTGGCAAAATCCACCAGTATAGTTGGAGTATTATCTCCTCCGACAATGGCTGCACCGGCGGGTAATGCCCATGCATAACCTGTTGCATTGGCAATAGGTTCAACCCAGTAGGTGATCATGGAAGATCCGGAACAAACCGAGTCAGGACCACTTACAGATCCCGCTGCTGCAGGCAATGGGGTTACAGTAACAGTGTAAGCACCTGAAACCGGTCCGTTACCACAGGTACTGTTGCCATATACTGTAAAGTCACCTGTTACAGCAGTTGCTGAAAAGTTCACGGTGATGGAATTGGTCCCGGCGCCTGAAGCAATGGTAACGCCGGCGGGCATTGTCCATACATAAGATGCTGCATTGGTGATCGGGGGTACAGAATAGCTAACACCCTGGCTGCCTGTACAAACCGCTGAAGGTCCTGAAATGGCGCCAGGTGCTCCCGGAATACCATTAACACTTACATTGAAGACTGTTGCTGCGGGAGCTGTGCATCCTGATGCATTATTATAGTTCACTGTTACAGTCTGTGCACCCGGCGTGTTCCATTGGATTTCACAAAGTGAAGTACCCTGGCCTCCGGTGATTGTGCCGCCAGAGGTAACAGTCCAGATATAACCTGTCTTTCCTGTTTCGGTGGTATAATCATAGTAACCAGAGTTTACGCAAAGGTTACTATTACCACTGATCGTTGGAACAGGGGCCGCGTTAACCGTTACAGGCAAAGTACCCTGCACAGCGGCAGTACATCCTGTTGCAGGATTGGTATAGATAACACCAACCGTCTTTGCTCCTGCTGTAGGCCATTTAATGCTGACAATGCTGGGATTTGCAGTCGGTGTGATCGTTCCATCGCCGGCAGTCCATACATAGCCTGACTGACCGCTCTGGCTTGAATAGTTATAGCTTGCGCTCTGGCAGACCGGTGAAGGTCCTGTAACTGTTGGAACAGGCAGAGGGTTCACTGTTATAGCAATGGATGATGAAGGGCTGTTTGCACCGCAGTCGCTTGATGCATAAACTGAAGCCGTACCTGAAGCTGCGGTTCCCGAAACACTTACCGTTACAACATTAGAGTACGGGTAAGAAGTGATGGTGAAACCTGCAGGGAAAGTCCAGTTATAAACGAAACCGTAAGGAACCTGTGTTATTGAATAAGTGTACCCTGTTGTATTCTGGCAGACGGCGGCAGGACCTGTGACTGCACCGGGAGCAGGAGGCACAACGCAGGTTGTAAAGAAGGTCTTGTCAAGGCCATAGGTGGTTCCTGCAACGTTAACACCTTTTGCCCTGTAATGATAGGTTGTATTGATTACCAGGCCTGAAAGGACGGCACTGAAATTTGCAGGAGTATTCCCTGTAACTGATGAAGGGGATGCAGCGACATTGCCGCCGGAATAGGCTGTTGTGGTTCCGTATTCGAATGATACCGTTGTACTGGCGTTAAAGGCAGTAGCTGTTCCGTTCATAGTTGCGAATGTGGCACCGATAATTGTAGCATCCTGGGTTGTAACTGCCGGAGGAATTGCTAATGTTGTGAATGACAATATCGAACCGTAGGTTGTACCAATTGAATTGGTCCCTTTAATCCTGAAATAATATGGAGTGTTGGGCTGAAGCGTGGTGATGTTTGTATTTACAGCAATATTCTGTCCTGTTACAGCTGAGCCTAAAGTCACAGTATGATCAAAGGGGGGAGCACTCATTGTACCATATTCGAATACAACAGTTGTAGAAGCTCCGTTTGCACTTACATTTCCGTTCAGGGTGGCTGTTGTTCCGGTTACTGAAGTTGCAGCAATGGTTGTAACGCCGCAAACATCAACAAGGTTTACTGCATAGTCTTCGGTTTCACCCCATCCGTAAGTACCGCAGGGAGTGATGCTGCTTGGTGTGCTGGTTTCAACACATATAACCCTCATCATGGTGTTTCCGATAACGGCTGAAGCTGGTATTGTAAAGGTTCCCGATTCTGTATGAGGTCCGCTTGTCCCGGCAGCAGAAAGATAAACCTGTTCACCGGCATCTGTGAAAACTCCATTCTGGTTATAGTCGATATAAATTGCCGTGCAATTAGTGTAATTACCACCGCATGTGCCAACCTGCACACTGAAAGACTGGGATGTTGTGCGCGTAAGATCCGGAATGGTAACAAATCCGTAATAATTGCTGTACTCATTCATGACGGATCCCGGGCCCGGGCCTACTGAAGTACAGGTGGAAGTATTGTTCAAAGCTCCGACTGTAACATTGAAAATATCTTCATCACCGGTATAGGTTGCATTGGAAGAGCAATAACAGTTGTATAAAGGATTCATTGTAACATAAACCTGTGTTGAAGTACCTGTGTTTCCTGAACATGTCACCTTACAACGGTAATATGTAGCCACGGTCTGGGAAGCTGTATAAGACGAAACCGATGCACCCACATTGGTCCATGCACTTCCGTCGGGCGAAGTCTGCCACTGATAGGTAACGCCGGTGCCCGGTGTGTTGTTCTGGAGGGTTAAGGTAAAGGTAGCGCCTGTGCAGACAGGGTTATTGGAAGCCACTGTATTACCCGGAACAGGTGTTCCTGCGCAGGGAACCGGGGCTGTGTAGTTAAACCTGATATTAGGCCTGTAGGTGGTGCTTGTAAGCGAGGTAGTCGGGCAATTGTCAGAACCATCCGTACGCACATAGGTTATCATACCGCTGGTTGCGGCTGTATAGTATAGTCCTCCATAGGGAGAGGAGAAGGGGTTTGAACCGGTACAGGTGTTAATAACGAGGTTGGATGAACCGTCCCACATGAATGGTGTTGTCAAGGTGATCATGTCGAAAACTCCCGAAGCCCCAACAACCGGTGTATATGTAAACGCAGGTACCACCGTTGTAAGTGTGGAAATATACGGCTGGCAGCTGGTCTGGGCTGTAAGTCCCATTTTAATAGTATAATTGGCCAGGGAAACAGCCGATTCCGAAATGTTGAATCCCATGGCTGTTATGGTCGCTCCAGCAGGCATACCCTGAGCCGCTAATTCAGCAGCGGTATACATGATCTGGTAATGCTCGTAATTGTAATACCTTTCAACCGGGTCTGTTGTACTGCCATTTGTATTCGTGGTAGCCGTCCCGATAATTACGTATTGTGCCCATGAACTTCCGGTAAGGAAGAGCATTGCAAACAAAAAAAGTAATAATTTTCTCATAAAATTGTTGTTTTGGTTAGTTTATCAAAATATTTTACGAAAGAGAGTAATTTCAATTTACAAATATATGATTTTACGCTTATCAAAATAAAAATAATTGCCGGGGCGGGAAATAGAGCCTGGCCAGAGACACAACATGCTGTAATTATATTGCAAGCGAGGCTGTTCTGAAAGAATCAGAACAGCCTCGCAAGTGAAATAATGAATTAACGTTAATAACCGGGGTGTTTACCGGGTTGTCAGTTGACAATAATTTTCCTTACAACCTTGTTCTCCCCGCTGCTGATGATCATTGTATAAACTCCCGAAGAAACAGGGCGAAGGTCTATCAGAAGTTCTGAAGAACCGTTCATCTTTATGTTCTTACGGGTATATACCGTTACCCCGATATTATTGCAAATACTGATATCGCAGGATCCGGTTTTGTCGGTGGTCATGAGCAGTTTGAAGTGACCGTCGTTAGGAACAGGATACACCGTGAAACTTCCGGCTATGGGGTCGGTTACACCAGTTACAACGATATAGATATTGTTCGAGGTATCCGACTCACAACCATCCATAGTTACTGCATCCCAGTACCAGCCTGTATAATGGGCCACAAAAGTCTGACCGTTGGCATTCTGTACAGGCGCACCATTGTAGTACCATTGATTACCTGTTGGGGTGTTGCTGTACAGCGTATCACCATGGTTGGTAATTACAGGAGTACCGGGAATCGGTTTCACTACGACAGGGAATGAAGGTGAAACGTTGCCGGTACCGCATGTATTGGTACCGAAAACAGTAATGTTCCCCGATACTGCGCCATTAGCAAAATCAACGAGGATGCTGGGCGTGTTATCTCCGGATGAGATTGTTGCTCCCGGAGGCAGGCTCCAGGTATATCCTGTTGCATTTGTAATCGGAGCTACTGAGTAAGAAACCATGCTTGCTCCTTCGCAAACCGTACCAGGTCCTGTGATTGCCCCTGCTGCAACCGGCAGCTGGGAAATTGTTACAGGGAATGGGCTGGAAACAGCTCCGTTTCCGCAAAGACTGTTTCCATACACTGTAATATCTCCCGAAACGGCGCTGGCACTAAAATTCACGGTAATCGAATTCGTACCGCTTCCGCTGGCAATGATGGCGCCGGCGGGAAGAGACCACACATAGCTGCTTGCATTGCTGATAGGATTTACCGAATATGCAACACCCATGGCGCCTGCACAAACCGCAGAAGAACCGGTGATTGATCCTGCAGCGCCGGGTACGCCACCCACAGTCACGTTAAATACTGTGGCGCTGGGAGCTGAACACCCTGCAGCATTGTTATAATTCACAGTCACAAATTGTGCGCCTGCCGTGTTCCAGGTAATTTCGCAAAGGGCTGTTCCCTGGCCACCGGTAATTGTACCTCCGGATGAAACCGTCCACACATAACTCGTCTTTCCTGTTTCAGTCTGGTAGTCATAATAACCCGAATTTGCACAAAGGCTGTTTAGACCCGAGATCGTGGGAACCGGGGCTGCGTTCACTGTTACAGGCAAAGTCCCCTGAGCTGCAGCAGTACATCCTGTTGCAGGATTGGTAAAGATGACACCAACGGTCTTTGCACCGGCAGTAGGCCACTTGATCGTGACGATGCTGGGATCTGCAGTCGGTGTAATAATTCCATCACCAGCAGTCCAGACATAGCCTGTCTGCCCGCTTTGCGACGAATAGTTATAGTTTGCACTCTGGCATACCGGTGAAGGTCCTGTAACCGTTGGAACGGGTAAGGGATTTACAGTGACTGCCATACTTGATGAGGGGCTGTTAGCCCCGCAGCTGCTGGAAGCGTAGACTGAAACTGTGCCCGAAACCGCAGTACCCGAAAGGCTCACTGTTACCACATTTGAATACGGATACGAGGTAATGGTGAAACCTGCAGGGAAGGTCCAGTTATATACAAATCCGTAAGGAACCTGGGTCACTGAGAAAGTATATCCACCGGTATTCTGGCAAACTGAAGGAGGACCGGATATTGATCCCGGAGCCGGAGGAATAACGCATTGCGTAAAGAACGTCTGGTCGGTGCCGTAAACAGTACCACCGCCATTAACGCCTTTGGCCCTGTAATGATAAGTAGTGTTTATGGTAAGACCCGTGAGACTTGCAGTGAAGTTGGTGGCCGTATTGCCACTTACAATGGACGGGGTACCGGCTGCCGGAGTTCCGTATGCAGTGGTTAAACCCCATTCGAAAGAAACCGTCGTATTATCATTGTTTGCTGTGGCCGATCCGTTAAGGGTTGCAAAAGTAGCACCTATCATGGTTGCGGGATTTGTCACTACGGTAGGCGGACCAGGTGTTGTAAACGTCATATCAGACCCGTAGACTGTTGCACCTCCGTTGGTTCCCTTTGCTCTGAAGTGATAGGTAGTGCTCATGGCCAGACCGCTGATACTTGCCGAAATGTTCTGGGTGGTAGTAACTACGGCAGGTGTACCTGCAACTGAATTACCATAAGCCGTCGTCAGACCCCAGTCGAATCCGGAAGTCACAGAAAGCCCGTTGGGATTGATGTTACCATTAAGTGTTGCAACGGTAAACGAAACACCTGTTGCTGCATTCGTGGTAACCGCCTGGTAGGCCGACATCTGGTAAATGCCCATTTCGGTGGGATTAGTCCTGCCGGCACCTGTGATATCCGTAGGAACAGAAGCCAGGTATAAACCTTTTTTATTAAGACTTGCATTGGTAGGATGCAGGTCGGTGCCCGTGAAGGTGGGGTTGAACACCTGGGAGTTGAGATTACCGCCAAAATAGGTCTGCATATCGGTCAGGGTCAGACAGTTGGTCCCGTTCATATAACCGATGTTCGGCCCGGTCGTATAATAGTCGTTGTAATCAATATTGCTGAATGCGGTGTTTGCCGACAAACAATAAATGACATACCTGTTGGTTCCGTTCGTCTGGGCTGTACAGAATATATTGTTCCTCAGATCAATGGAATTGGCCGCCATCGAAGAGTACACGAACAATACCGAAGTCATCCCGGTCGCAAGCGTCTGCTCAGTGTTAAGGTAAACGGTGTTGAAGTATACATTATAACCGAAACCCGAATATATGGTCATGCCATAACCATTATAAGCATAACTTGAATATCCGTATGAAGCAACATCCCAGATCGCATTGTTGTATACATTGCAAAGTGCGCTAGTTGCTGCAGTTGAGGCCAGGTACATACCGGTAGCCAACCATCCGCCGGTACTCGAGTTTTTAATGTTACTGATCATATTGTTCGTAATGGTGCAGCCGGTTGTTGTGCTGAAGAAATAAATACCGACAGCCATACCTGAACTTGCTGTCGAAATATCGGTGATGGTATTACCGGTCACAGAGATATTGGCCCCGGCAAGACCGGAAGATATTGCAATAGCCCTCGGGCCGCCGGTTGAACCGCTCATAGTAAGGATGTTATTGCCTGAGACCGTAGCGTTCACGGTTGCCGTAGCAAGCCATATCCCTGTTTCATTTGAAGCATCCAGTGTGTTGACGATGTTTCCGATGTTATTATTTGTCACTGCAACCCCGTCAACTCCCTGCACATAAATACCTGCCAGGCGGATAGAGTTCGTGCCTGCAGTATTCATGTCATTTTGAGTAATAACCATGCCGCTACCGTTCCCGGTCTGGGCGAATGCATTGCAGTATAAAGCTATATAAGCCTGTTGGAAACTATTATTCTGTATCGTAATATTGTTGAAATATCCAGGATTTCCGGGTGCTGCGCCATCTGATACCATCACGGCCGAAGAGGTGTTGGCACCATTTATCAGGATGCAGTTTTTCACCGTTGAACCGATGATAGGGTTAAACCCTGTCGACCCCACAACAAGCACCTGGGGTGTAGTGGTCGAGGTATTGGTGAATGTCAGGTTTCGCGTTGCTCCGCCTGTTGCATTGGAGCCGTCAAGTGTGGTATAGCTGTTCAGTATCTTGAACATAGGCCCTGTAGCTGCACCGGTGATGGTTGCATTGACGCCCGTTGCCGGTTTGATGGTTACTGTATTGGTTGCGCTTGCGCCCGGCAGCCTCGGAAGGACAATCGGGAAAGTTTCGGCACCGTAAGTGGCATCTGTCAGCCTTAAGGTCACTGCACAGGAAAGTTCCTTGTTTGCGAGGTCATTGATGGCTGCTGTAAGCGTAGTGTAGGTCTGGCCGGTACCAACATTAAATGATCCGCAGATCGTAGCAACTATTTTATATGCATAACAGGTACTGTTTGAAGGTGGTGTGCTGCAGGCCGGCGGATTAGCCGTGTAACCTGAACCTGTCGGGGGATTTGACCCTACGTTTGGGGTTGCAACAAGGTCCTGTGCGACAACATAATAATACACCGAGTCGCCCAGCACCACTCCTGAACCAAAGGAGAACTGATAGGTGCTGCCGCTTATAAATGTTGCCTGGACTGAATTCCAGGTCCCGGTTGCGAACTTTTTCCAGTAAAGCCTCGGCAGTCCTGTCCCGCTTGTAGGAACACCGCTATGGTCTGTAATGGTTGTAGCCAGTAACCTTGGTGAGGTGGATGAAGTATTCATCAGTGCAGTAAAATTAATTACCGGGGGAGAGATGTCAAGGAACAGCCCTCCGAATTCATCTGCTCCCATATCGGGTGCGGTGGCCGGAGACAGAACATTATCAGGGTAACCTGTATTCGGATAGCGCGGCTGTGCGTCATAGTCAGTTGTAATTGCGATAGGTGTTGAAACAGTCACACCACCGCTTTCGACCTGGGTTGGGACGGTAGTTTTGATATGAAGATCATAGGGTGTTGTCGTGATATTTGAGAACGGAGGAAGTTCTGTAATTGAGGCTCCGTCGGCCGGTGTAACCAGGGTCTTAAATGCTGCGAGCGTCTGGTATGTATTTGAACCATCGTACATGATTACATTTGTTGCGCTGGGTGTTCCTGCATAGTAATCGTTATTGTTACAGGCAGAGCTATGTGTCGCAATTGAATTTGCGCTCCTCCTGTAAGCGGCAGTAATGTAAGTGGTGCTGCCGGGTGCCGTTGAAGTATTGATCAGGATATTGTTGCGCAGATCAAGAACCGGTGTAGTGCTTGCATAGAGTGCCTGGGTGTTGAAGGTGGTGGTGGAAGTGCTGGTTGCATTTAAATAAACCGTATTGTAATAAACTCCGGCAGTGGCTGGTGTTCCGATATAAATCCCGGTGGGCCCTGTGGTACTCATTGAGGCAGGAGCCTTGATGTCTGAAACATAATTATTATAAACATACATGCTGGTTGCATAACTCAGGTACATGCCATAGTAATATCCTCCCGAGGTGGAACCGGACATGTTGATCCCGTATACCTTGTTGTTGTAAATATTACCAACACCGGTTGCGTAAAAGTAAACACCGTAACCATACCCATAACCGGTTGTTGATGATTCAGTCATGTTATAGACACTGTTGCCGTAACAGTTCATCCCATAATAGCAATAGAGTGCGTAGCAGTAACCATAACTGGATGTAGTGGACTGGGTAAAATCATGAATTGAATTTCCGTAGACATTGTTGGCATAATAACTTGATATCCCGTACATGTAACAATAGGCAGTAGAAGTGCAGGTATAAGTTATATTGTAAACACTGTTATTATACACAGCGTTCAGGCCGGGATTGGTGCTGGCCGGATATGAATAGATACCATAAAGACTGTAACCGCTGGTATAGCTGTTATTCACCGTCAGGTCATGGATCGAATTATTATACACCACCTGTGAAACCGCTGAATTGCTTGCATAGAGTCCATATACATAGCCGGAGTATGTTGGCAGTGTCAGGGTGTTGCTGAATATCTGGTTGTCATGTGCGGATATGGCGCCGGTTCCCGCGATGCTTATTCCGTATAAATAGCTGGTACTGCTTCCTCCTGTCTTCTGGTTGCCGGAAACGATATTACTGTAAATACTGGCAGTAGTCCCTGTACCGGTCGATAAATAAAATCCATACAGGGAACCATATCCCGGAATGACGTTATTGGTGACATTATTACTGTAGACATTCAGTGTGGCCGGCGATCCGGCATTATAAATGCCATAAAAATAACCGCTGGTATTGGTCGGATAAGTACAACCTGTCACGGTATTATTATATATATTTACAGTATTGGAGGCTGGAGTAGATCCACCAAACCCGTTGTAAATCCCATATAAATACGCGGTGGTGCCGGCCCCTGTCAGGGTCACAGTATTGGCATAAATATCAACATTGGCATTATTGGCGGTTACGGTATAGATACCGTAAATATAAGTCGTGATCCCGGCACCGCTGGTAATGCTGCTGTTGGCGATCTTCATCCCGTTCTGGTAATTTGCATAGATCCCGTAAGCGTAACCATAACTCGCGACGGATGCGGCGCTGCCAAAATTGGTGATGGTGTTCCCGTTTCCTGATCCCGAACCTATATCATTGTTCTGGTCATAATAAGTATAGGGAGCAGTTCCATCGGCATAACCAGAGAAATAAATACCCCCGTTTACATTCGTGATGGTATTGGCATAGATCTTATTGTTGGAATTGGCACCTGTGGCGGCTGTTACTGTAAGCTGGGTGATCGAGGCAGTCGTGTGGTTGTTAGAGTAGATACCGCAGGAATAATAGGTGCCTGTAGTGTTACCCACATTAGCTGCATTAAGGGTAATCGTGCAATTCTTAATCGTATTGTTGGATGAACCCTGGGTGGCTGATGCCTTTAATAATGCAAAGCCCCATTCCATCCTGGTAGTCCCAGTAAGATTTGCAGCACTTTCAGCGAGATTGATCCCGTTAAAAGTGATCCAGCTTGCACCATTAAAACAGATAATGGCGTCCAATGTTCCCACTCCCACGGGTGCGGTAATTACCGGGTTTGCACCGGCACCGGACTTCTGGAAAATGATCTGGTTGGCTGCAGTCCCTGTGCTGGTCGTAATATACCCTGCTGTGGCTGATGCGAAGGTCTCAGTGTAACCTGCTGTAATGTTAAACGTCACACCTCCTGAGCCAACACCCTGCGTATTCAGGGCAGTGATGGCGGCGGCGATGGTCGCATAAGGCGCCCCGGGGATCGTAAAGGTACCCGTAAGCTGACCAAATGTTTGAAATCCTAAAAAGGACGCAAACATCATGAGTAAAAATAACTTTCTCATAATAATCGATTTGGTTGATCTTGTTTAAAATTTAATTTGGTTATATATTTATTTGGCGTAATGCTCCAGCAGGCTTCATCAATTTTCAAATGTAAAAAAAACAGTGATTTATAACACGGTGGCATGAAATAAAATCAAATAAAATTAACATATTTTAACAATTTGACGGCTAAATCCCGGCAGCCGGGCCGATTATCAGCGAATAACAGGGCTGCAGGAAAAAAAAGAGAAAGGGAAAGCAATAAAAAAAATCATGAAAAAGTTTGGGATAACTGAAAAATTCCTATCTTTGCACTCCCAATTTTGAATATCAAATACATACTATGTACGCAATCGTAGAAATAGCCGGGCAGCAATTCCTTGTAGAAAAGAAAGATGAGATTTTCGTGCACCGGCTTGAAGGTGAAGCAGGTGCGAAGGTTGAATTCGATGACGTTCTGCTGCTTGACGACAAAGGCAAGGTCAGCGTTGGCAAGCCTCACTTGGAAGGATGCAAAGTCACAGGAAAGATCATTGACCATGCAAGAGGCGATAAAGTTATCGTCTTTAAAAAGAGGAAAAGAAAAGGTTTCCAGAAAGAAACAGGCCACCGCCAGGACTTCACCAAGATACTGATCGAGAATATCAGCGTGAAAGCTACAGCCAAGGCAAAGAAAACCAAAGAAGGCGAAGCCGAAGAATAATATTCATCAACAGATCATCAGAATAAGAATATATGGCACACAAAAAAGGTGCGGGAAGTTCAAGCAACGGTCGTGAATCCCACAGCAAACGTTTAGGTATCAAAATTTTCGGAGGCCAGTTCGCTTCCTCAGGATCAATCATTGTGCGCCAGCGCGGAACTGTGCATAGTCCCGGTCTGAACGTAGGGATAGGCAAGGATCATACCCTGTTTGCACTCACCGACGGCATCGTGGAATTCAGAAGGAAGCGCCAGGACAGGTCCTATGTTTCAATTATACCTTCTGCCGAAGAAAGCAAGTAAGGTTAATTTCCTTATGATAAAAAGGCTGTTCCCGTTAGAAGGAACAGCTTTTTTTTGTGAACCGCAAGCCGTGAACCGCGAACCGTGAATCGTGAACCGGTTTATGGTTCAGTAGTCACGATTTTTGTAACTTTGCCTCTTAAACTTACCACTCATGTTACAACTATCCTACATCAGGGAAAATTCAGCAGAAGTCATTAACAGGCTGAAAGTTAAAAATTTTGATGGAGTACAGATTATCACTGACATCCTGAAACTCGACGATATCCGCAGGGAAAGCCAGAAAGCACTGGATGATATGCAGGCGCAAAGCAATATCCTTGCCAAGGAGATAGGCATACTGTTCAAACAAGGCAAAGCTTCGGAAGCCAATGCACTCAAGGAAAAAACTGCAGACCTCAAACTGAAGGCCAAAGAGCTGGACGAAAAGCTTGAGGCCACGCGCAAAGAGCAGGACGATCTGCTTGTACGCGTACCCAATCTTCCCCACAGTACTGTGCCATCCGGCAGGACAGCAGAAGAAAATGAGATCATATTGAAGGAAGATGCTCTGATCCCTGCCGAAGGCGAATACCTCCCCCACTGGGAACTTGCATCAAAATATAACATCATCGATTTTGCCACAGGGGTTAAGATCACAGGATCAGGATTTCCCTTATACAAAGGTTACGGCGCCCGTTTACAACGCGCCCTGATCAATTTCTTTCTTGATGAAGCCCGGGCCGCAGGCTATACCGAGGTCCAGCCTCCTTACATGGTCAACGCCGCTTCTGCATTCGCAACAGGGCAGTTGCCTGATAAGGACGGGCAGATGTACTATGCCCAGATTGATGATCTTTACCTGATCCCCACGGCCGAAGTTCCGGTTACTAACATTTACAGGGACAGCATTCTGAAATCAGCGGAACTCCCCCTTAAAAATACAGCCTATTCAGCTTGCTTCCGCCGCGAAGCCGGTTCATACGGAAAGGATGTGAGAGGTCTTAACCGCCTTCACCAGTTCGACAAAGTTGAGATCGTGCAGGTGACCCATCCTGAAAAATCCTACCAGGCCCTTGAAGAAATGCGTGAATATGTAGCCTCCCTTCTCAGGAAACTAGGGCTCCCGTTCCGTATTGTAAAACTCTGTGGAGGGGATATGAGTTTTACCTCGGCCCTCACTTATGATTTCGAGGTATGGTCGGCCGGACAGAAACGCTGGCTGGAAGTCAGTTCGGTTTCAAATTTTGAAACTTTCCAGAGCAATCGGCTGAAACTCAGATTTAAGGATGAGGCTGGGAAGATACACCTTGCACACACGCTTAACGGAAGCGCCCTGGCTCTGCCCAGGATAGTCGCCGCTCTGCTCGAGCTGAACCAGGTCCCTGAAGGCATAAGAATACCTGCGCCGCTCCAGCCATATTGCGGATTCCCTATAATTAATTAGGCCATTTCAGGTCCTTATCGAATTTATCGTATATTTATCGCAGTTTTTAATTCCCAGAGAAGGATGAGAAGGTTCACCCTTGTTACCCTGTTCCTGCTGATCTCAGGCCTGGTCTGCGCGGGCATTACTTTTGGTATCAAAGCCGGTTACAACGCCAATAAGCTTTCGGTAAACATCGACTCGGTAAGTTCCGAGTTTAAATCGGGCATGCAACTCGGCGTCTTCTTCAGGGCAGGGAAACGGTTTTTTGTCCAACCTGAGGTGGAATACAGTCTGCAGGGAGCTGAATACATTTTTAATGACCCAAGCAATACCGGGAGCTGGCACCAGAGGATCACCATCGGATCCATTGATATTCCCGTCCTGCTTGGGGTTAAGATCATTAACGGCGAGAAGTTCAACCTCAGGGTCAACCTGGGTCCAGCGGTATCATTTGTGACCAACCGGCAGGTAAAAGACCTGAATGAAGTTGTTCCGGGGCCCATTACCAGCAGCGAGATCAATTCGGTAAACTGGTCCATCCAGGCCGGGCTGGGAGCCGATCTTTGGATGTTCACCCTGGACCTGAGGTACCAGGGAGGCCTTAACGAGATCATTAAAGATGTCAAGCAAGGAACGCAGAACTGGACTTTCGGAAGCAAAAACAATGTTTTCCTCGTCAGCGTCGGGTTTAAGTTTTTTTAATTAAAATGCATGCCGATGAAATTATATGCGGATAAGATAAAGGTGCACAGCCTGCGAATGGCCGTCTTTGCGATTACAGCCGGTTTTTTACTGTTAATGTCATGTATGAAGAGCACCACACCGGCCCCGCCGGTCCCGGTTTGGGAAGACAATGGCGCAGATTCAACAACTCTCAAAATTGCCGTCCAGACGGCCCAGGGCCTGGTCCTGGTGGGACAGTACGTCAGCCTTGCCCTGAGCAAGGACAGCCTTAGCGCCAACAATCTGGTGCGCAAAACCCAGACCAACGGGTTAGGAGTTGCAGTGTTCAGCAAGATGTATCCCAGGGTCATCTATTATAACTGCATTGCTGTTACTTTTGGAAACACCTATTTCGGTTCAGGTTGGTTACGCTTGCAGGCAGGTGTGAGAAAAGACACTATTTTAATCGTCCATTGACCCAGTGAAAGTAGGCGACAGGCATTACCGGACGGTCTGGATGGAAGATACTTCCGTTTTTTTCATTGAGCAGAACCTGCTGCCCTTTGAATTCAGGATTCTGCGTTCCGAAAACTCCGGGCAGTCATGCGATGCTATCAGGAGTATGCAGGTTCGCGGGGCAGGCGCAATAGGCGCCCTCGCCGGGTTCGCAATGGCCCAGGCTTTTATGGAGTCGGCAGTCGGCAGTCGGCAGTCAGTAAGCGCGATTAACGATGCAAAGCGCATGATAGAGTCAACCAGGCCGACTGCCAGGAACCTGTTCTACGCAGTTGAACAAGTTTATGCAGCAGGAATGGTGTCTGTGGATGCGGCGATTGCCGAAGCCCTGGCCATTGCCGATAAGGATGCTGAAGACTGCAAAAAGATCGGAGAGTACGGGAACAGCCTTATAAAAGACGGGTTCAGGATCGAGACCCATTGCAATGCAGGCTGGCTGGCCTTTGTCGATTACGGCTCAGCTCTCTCGCCCATCTACCTTGCACATTCGGAAGGCAAGAATGTTTTTGTGTATGTGGATGAGACCCGCCCAAGAAGTCAGGGCGCCAGGCTCAGCGCATGGGAACTCCATGAAGAGGGCGTGCCTCATACCATCATTCCCGACAACGCAGGGGCCTGGCTGATGAGTCAGGGCAAAGTTGACATTATGATCACCGGGGCCGACCGGATAGCAGCCAATGGCGACACAGCCAATAAAATAGGTACATTCGAGAAAGCCCTGGCGGCAAAAGCGTTGGGAGTCCCGTTTTATATCGCAGCCCCTTTATCCACATTTGACATCAATTGCAGCAGCGGAAAAGAAATTAAAATTGAAGAACGCAGCCAGGACGAAGTGCTTTATGCAGAAGGCCCTGATGAAGAAGGAACAACACGGAAGATCAGGCTTGCTTCCCCGGGTTCGGGAGCTTTGAACCCGGCGTTTGATGTGACGCCGGCAGGCCTGATTTCAGGGATTATAACGGAGAAAGGCATTATCCGGGCGACGAGGGAAGAGATTTTGAAAGTCGGCAGTCGGCAGTCGGCAGTCGGCAGTTAAAATAGTCTGCAGTCTGCAGTCGGCAGTCTGCAGTCGGAAGAAACTGGAATTATAAAACTTAAACACACACATATGAAACGAAAAATTTTACTTAGCATTCTGATTGCAGCTCTGACACTGCCCGGTATTTTCAGCACGGGTTATGCGGAAGAGGCAAAGAAGGATGAAAAACAGGCCAAGGACAAACCGGCCGATAAAGATAAAAAGGCAGACAAGGATAAAAAGAAGGAAGATACCGTCTACAATTCCGGCCTGGTGTCGGGATTGAAATGGAGGAGCATTGGCCCTGCCTTCACATCGGGACGCATAGCCGATTTTGCCGTCAATCCGAAAAACCACAGTGAATGGTTTGTTGCAGTGGCATCAGGCCATTTGTGGAAAACGGTGAACAACGGCACCACCTTTGAATCAGTATTCGACAATAACGGCGCCTATTCCATGGGTTGCATCAGCTACGATCCGAATAACACCAATGTGCTGTGGTTAGGTACCGGCGAGCACAACCACCAGCGTTCACTGGGTTACGGCAACGGGGTTTATAAAAGCTGCGACGGGGGCAAAAGCTGGAAGTTCATGGGCCTGAAAGATTCACGGCAGATCGGCAAGATAGCCGTTGACCCCAGGAATTCCGACGTGGTTTTTGTTGCCGCTGAAGGTTCAGTATGGGGGCCCGGCGGAGACCGTGGCATGTACAAGACAACCGACGGTGGCAAAACCTGGAAGAAAGTCCTCGAGATCAGTGAAAATACCGGGGTAAACAACATCCTTATGGATCCGAGAAACCCTGATGTGATGTATGCTTCGTCGGAACAAAGACGGAGGCATGTATTCACCAAAATAGGCGGAGGCCCTGAAACAGCCTTGTACAAATCGGTAAACGGAGGCGAAACCTGGGACAAGATGAGTGGCGGATTGCCTTCGGGAGATATGGGAGGCATAGGCATGGCCATATCCCCCATCAACCCTGATATCATTTATGCCATCATTGAATCCACGCCGGACGCTTCGGGTTTCTACCGCAGCGCCGACCGCGGTGCATCATGGCAGAAAATGAGCGGCCATTCAGCCCAGGGGCAATACTATAACATCATTTTCCCTGATCCTAAAACACTTGATAAGGTCTATTCAGTTGAAACCTTTTCACAGTACACCGAGGATGGGGGCCGGACATGGAAACCGGTCGGTAACAATAAACGTCATGTAGACGACCACGCCATGTGGATTGACCCTGACGACACCAAGCATTTCTTCATTGGCGGAGACGGCGGGATTTATGAAACATTCGACGGGGGTAAGGAATATGTGTTCAAATCGAACCTCCCTGTAACCCAGTTCTACCGTGTGCAGGTCGATAATTCACTTCCATTTTACAATGTATTCGGAGGCACCCAGGACAATAACAGCTACGGCGGTCCATCGAGGAGCCTGCGCGCTACCGGTGTCCTCTCCGACGACTGGGTGGTAACCCAGGGTGGAGACGGCTTCTGGTGTGCGATAGATCCTGTTGACCCGAACATCGTTTACTCAGAATCACAATACGGCGGCATGGTCCGCTTTGATAAAAAAAGCGAAGAAGGTGTTGACATCAGGCCTGAACCACGCAAGGGAGAGGATTCATACAAATGGAACTGGAACACTCCCCTGATCATCAGCCCGCATTCTCATACCAGGCTGTATACTGCCGCTAATAAAGTCTTCCGTTCCGATGACCGCGGACAAACCTGGAAGGTGATCAGTGAGGACCTTACCGCAAATATAGACCGTAACCACTGGCCTGTAATGGGCAAATACTGGAGCATAGATGCCGTTCAGAAAGACATTTCGACCTCTTTGTACGGGACCATAATCTCCCTGGATGAATCAGCGGTGAAGGAAAACCTTTTATATGCCGGCACCGACGACGGACTGATTCAGGTGACTGAGGATGCAGGAAAAAGCTGGACGAAGATTGACAAATTCCCCGGGGTTCCGGAGAACACATACGTAAGCGACATCATGGCCTCACGATTTGATGAAAATGTAGTGTTTGCCTCTTTCGACAATATCCTCAGGGATGACTTCAAACCGTATATCCTTAAAAGCAAGGATAAAGGCAAGTCCTGGGTTTCCATTTCGGGGAACCTTCCCGAGAACGGGACAGTGCATTGCATTCAGCAGGATTTCGTCAACCCCGAACTGGTTTTCGCAGGGACTGAATTCGGAGTATTTTTCACCATAGATGACGGCAGGAACTGGATACGCCTGAAATCGGGCATACCCGATGTGCAGATCCGCGACATGGCCATACAGAAGAGGGAAAACGACCTGGTTGTCGCAACTTTCGGACGCGGTTTTTACATCATTGACGACTATAGCCCTCTGAGACTTTTAAAGAAAGAGAACCTCGACAAGGACTGTTATATTTTCCCGGTGAAAGATGCCCTGATGTACCTGCAGAGCGATTCGAAATACGGGCAGGGTTCAACAGTTTATGCTGCAAAGAACCCTGATTTCGGAGCGACCATTACCTATTTTATAAAGGATGTACCGAAGACGAAAAAGGAAATCCGCCAGGAAAAAGAAAAAGAACTCTTCAAAAAAGGCGAGCCTATTCCCCAGCCCGGCGATTCTGCCATGAGAGCCGAAAAACAGGAAATAGATCCCTTCCTCACCTTCACCATAACCGACGAAAAAGGCAATCCCGTAAGGATCATTCACAAAGCCCCTTCAAAAGGGATCAGCCGTATGAACTGGGACCTGAGATATCAATCGACAAGGGCTGTGAACGCCGATAAATTCGATCCCATGTCGGATAACGGCAGCGGGATACTTGCAATGCCCGGTAAATACAAGGTGAACATCAGCCTCACAGCAGGAGGAGAGACCAAACTGCTTGCAGGTCCTGTTGATTTCATCACCAAACCTCTTGATAACTTGAGTATTCCTGCTACCAACAGGCAGGCTGTAGTGGAATTCCATAAAAAGGTTTCCGACCTCACCAGGGTGATGCAGGGAACTGAAGATTATACCGAGAACCTGAACAGGAGGGTTGTGAGCATGCTGCAGGCCATGAACAGTACTCCCGGAGTACCGTCCGACCTGATCAAGAAAGCCAGGGACATACAGTCGCAGCTTGATGTTATCCTGAACCAGAAGTTCAACCGCCAGAGTATCAGGCCGAGTGAGGAAGAGAATCCTCCTGCTCCCGTGACCCTGAACCAGAGGCTTGGAAAGCTAAGCTGGATCAGCTTCGGAAGTACTGGAGATCCTACATCCACACAAACTGAAGCCTATAATATTCTGCTTGATGAATTTCCGCCGGTTTACAACCAGGTAAAACAACTGGGAGAAGTTGACGTACCCCAGCTTGAGAAAGCCATGGAGGCCATCGGAGCTCCCGTTACGCCGGGGAGGCTGCCGGAGTGGAAGAAATAAAAAGAGGGGGCTTTGCCCCCTCTTTTTATTTCTTTAGAGTTTAATCTTAACCCCGAAGTTCAATCCCACATTATTAAAGGGATAGGAGTTCTTCAATTCCTGATGGGGAGAATCCTTATCGGCAACATATCCGGAAAGATCCTTTACATATTTTCTTTCCTTCTGGTATGTAGTGAGATCGGAAAGTTTGTCTACCCCGTCAATGGATAATTTGGTATACTTGCCTTTCGTAGGTGCATAGACCATGGCGTCGTAATATATTTCCACATAAATAGCAAGCATATCCGATAAATCGAAATCACATCCAAGGGCTGCAGAGCCTCCAAAAGAAACTCCTCCTGAATATTTGAACGTTCCGACTTCGTTAGAAGTGGAGGTTAAAGCATCGAGGCCTGGATAGGTAGTGTATGTAACATCGTATTTATCTTTTATTGAAGGGATCAGACCAATGATCACACCAACCCTCGCATAGGGGGATACACTTCCAAGTTCGAAATCAGGCTGAATAAGAACGGCAGGAACAAGCTGCAGCATACTACCCGAAAAAGTTTCATTACCTGTAGGACTTCCCGTTTTTCCTGTAGAAACATCGATTTTTGTATTGAAACCCAAACGGTATGCAACTCCCAACTCAACAGCAATAAAGTCGTTAACAAAGATTCCTGCTCTGAGAACGGGAGCGAAACCCTTTCCAAGGCCAACCGGGTGCGCCTTTATGCCATCCTGGTACAGATCATAGGTACGGGCGGTGTTGATACCAGCTCCAACGCCCAGGGATACATAAAACGAACTCTGTGACTGGGCTACTGCCATGGAAACCAGGCAGATAAAAAGTAACATTATTTTTTTCATAGCTTTTGTTTTTTGTGTGATGTAAATTAATCGTATGCAATTTAAATAAAAAAACGGATAGTATGAGTTATCAAACTTGCTAATTTTGTTTCTGATATTTTCTGATCGCCCTTGGCACGCAAATCGTATTTCCGGGATATTCTTTCAGTTTTTGGCAGCAACATGAGCGTTACCGTCAGCAACCTGGTGATCGGGATCATACTTTCAAGGGTGCTTGGCGCTGCAGGTTTCGGGCTTTACTCATCGCTCATCGTAGTCCCCATCATTGTGATAGGGTTCACCCAGCTGGGCATACGCAGGGCGACCATTTATCATATAGGGCAAAAAGACATCAACGAGGACCACCTCGCATCGGCTCTCATCCTCTTGTGGTTTTACACCTCATTTTTAAGCATCATTATCTGCGGACTGGTTTTCTTTTTCTCGGCCAACCAGCCTTTTGATCCGCTGATGGTGGTGCTGATCCTGCTAACCATCCCGCTTCTGCTGATGAACCTGTTTGCCGGCGGGATATTCCTGGGCAGGGAAGAGATCCTCAGGGCCAATATCATCAATGCCGGCCCCACCCTGCTGACCCTCGTGCTTACGATACTTTTTGTATGGTTCATGAAGCTCTGGGTCCTTGGCGCATTTATCTCGATCTTCCTTGCCAACTTCATCATGTTCTTTTTCGTGTACCGCACCCTAATCGGGGAATACCGCTATAAGATCACCTGGAAATACCATGAGGGGCTGATGAAGAGCATGGTGAGGCTCGGGCTTGTGAACGCGGTTGCTATTTTCGTGATGCAGCTTAATTACCGGCTGGATGTGCTCATGCTGAAAAAGCTGTCGACCCTCGAACAGGTCGGCTTTTACGCGGTGGCCGTGCAGATCGCGGAACAGGTCTGGCATATCCCTTATGCCATAGAAACCATTATTTTAAGCCGCAGCGCAAATACCGACGACGATGAGGGGGTTACCCGGGTTGTTGCAACAATTTTCAGGTTTTCGATGATGGCCGGGTTCGCTGCAACAGTAATCATCTTTTTCGCTGCACCTTACCTGATCCCGCTGATCTTCGGCAAGGAATTCACCAGCAGCGTGCCCATGATGCAGGCAATACTGCCCGGGGTCCTGTTCCTGGCGGGTTTCAGGATACTCAACAGCCGGCTCACGGGAAAAGGCAAACCCGAAGTTGCGATCTATACCTTCGTGCCTGCGCTTGCCCTCAATTTCATTGCCAATATCTTCATGATCCCGAAATTCGGGGGAATGGGAGCCGTATGGTCCACCAATATCAGCTATACTCTCGGGTCAATCGCCTTCCTGGTCGTTTATTCGAGAAAGATCAATATGCCGATCTCGGAGATACTCCTGTTTAAAAAATCAGATTTTACTTTTTTCCGGAGGCTTTCCGTCCGAGGTCAGAATAATAAAGGGAACGGTTGATATCACCCAAGTCATAATACAGGTCGCCCAGTGAAATATAAGCCCTGGAATTTCCGGGGTCTAGTATCAGCACTTTCCGGTAACAGTTCAAAGCCCTGGGATATTGCCCGAGTTGCCGATATGTCAATCCAAGGTTCATCCAGCCCGGTGCCAGGGTTGAATCCACTTCCACCGCCCTGTGAAAATAGTACAGTGCCGAATCATACCGCTTTTCGATCAGCAGGAAAAAATTTCCAAAATCATTCAATGTATTATATCCTTTGGGATAGACGCTTAAGGATAACCCAAGGTGGGTCCTGATGGTTTCGCGCACTACCGGGTTCACCATGCCGTACTTCCGATAGTCCTCATCCTCATACACCGTATTCAGCAGATATCCTGCATACTGGTAATTAGCTTTGGCCGAATGCCTGAGGTGAGGAATATCCTTTTTGAAAAGTGTCATCATATCCCTCCAGGCCGCATTCCTGTTGAATGTGATCAGTCCCCATGGGATCAGGATGACCATCACCAGGGTAATGATCTTGATCCGGGAGTCCAGCTCAATGGTCAGGCTGTTGGGCTCGGTCCCGAACAGCTTGAAAATAATGAACACAACGGCCATGACAAAGCCGAGGGATGCCAGGAAAACAAAGCGTTCTGCAACCACCCCGGTAACGGGAAGCAGCAGGTTTGAATACATGAAGATAGAGATGAGGTACCAGAGAACGGCAAATGACAATAATGTTTTCCTGCGGATGTTGACGAGGGCGGAAAGCAGAAGGATGGCATATATTAGGACTGACAGCTGGACCAGAGCACTGCCGAGGGAAGTCAGGGGTATCATATTATAGCCGTAATAGTAAAGCAGGGGATGCGGGTAGAACAAAATCCTCAGGTAAAACAATAAAGACAACATTGCGGTACCTGATCTCAGCCAGAAGCTCTTTTCAAAGTACAGGGCGTTTTCAAAGTAAAAATTGCTGCGCGGGCTGTGGTGCAGGAAAAATCGCGGTACCAGGAAAGCCGTTATGGCAGCAATGATAAGTAAAACGCCTATACTGATGATGGCCCTTGGTTTCAGGTTGCTGAAGTAATAGAGTACGAGAATGTATAGCCCGATAAAAGGGATGGCTGACTGCTTGTTTAAAAATGCAAGGACAAACCAGATGCAGGTATGCAGGATGTAGCGGATATTTCTTGAATAAGTATATGAAAGCAGGCTATACAAGCCCATCATCCCAAACATATAGGCCAGGATCTCATCACGGTTCCTGAGGCTTGCAACAACCTCGGTATGAACCGGGTGTGCCATGAAAAGCACGGTGATCAAAACAGGAAAAAGGATGTTGTAGTTGATCAGCAGCCTCCGTAAAACGTAAAAGGTAATCAGGCAGGCAATAAAATAAAAGAAGACGTTGACCAGGTGGCTTGCACCCAGTTTTTCACCCCAGAGTCCGTATTCAAGAGCAAAGGTCGCCTTTGCAAAAGGCCTGTAATCGTTCGTTGTCCCTCCTGTATTCTTGTCCTCGTCGATAAGATATGATGAAAAGACAGCAGGAATTGCTTTGAATCCCTGCCTAACCATCTCGTTTTTCGTAAGCAGGGTATCGTCAATAGTGAATTTATTCCTCATGGTATTCCCGTAAAGAATAAAGGCCCATGTGAAGATGAGAGAAATGATGATGAAATTCGCTTTACGAGGCAGTGCGGGCGGGAAGGCTGA
>Ga0316219_1000928_pt1 | contig 35276 bp, 27 predicted proteins | sample TBH18003PmetaG_FD_203635 | JGI IMG/M metagenome (GOLD analysis project Ga0316219, IMG submission 203635) | Freshwater microbial communities from Trout Bog Lake, Wisconsin, USA - TBH18003P | ecosystem: Environmental > Aquatic > Freshwater > Lake > Hypolimnion/Profundal zone | place: USA...
GGCGTGAGCAGGATTTTTCACTGCGCAAGCGGATGGCGGCAGAAGCGCGCGGACGCACGAAAAAAAGCTGTGGTTCACGCGCCGGCCCGGCAGACAGGGTTTTTCATACCTCGCATTCAACCGCCTGCGATGTGGGATCGGGGCGGGGGGCTCCTTGATTCCGCCCGTTCCGCCGCTAGCATCGATGGCACCCGCCCATGCGGGCCTTATGAAGAATAAACTGATTGCCTCACTCACTGTCGTCCTCGCGCTCGGTGCGACTTCGGCCCTGGCGGCCACCGCCGGAGAAAATTGGGATACCCACTGCGCCAAATGCCACGGCCCGGATGGCAAGGCCCAGACCAAGCTCGGCACGAAGCTGAAGTTGAAGGATTACTCGAATCCCGCCTCGCTCGCCAAGTTCACCGACGCCGACCTTGCCAAGGCCACCGCCCAAGGCGTGAAGGACAACGGCAAGGAGAAGATGAAGGGCTTCAGCGACAAGCTCTCGCCCGACGAGATCACGGCCCTCGTGAAGCAGATCCGCGGATTCGCCGCCCCGGCGAAGTAAGTTACCTCTGTGTTGTTGTGACCCCGCCGCCTGTGCGCCCTGTGGCCTGCGGGCGGGCGGGGTTTTGCCTGCCCCGAAAAAGAGAACGCGACTAGGTCCGCTCGAGGCAGCGGGCTTGGATTTTCCGTAACTCGGCGATTCCTTCCTGGCTGCACCAGGCATTCGTCTTCTTGGCGGGAAAAGAGAAGCCAACTTCGACGCAGGCCTCCCTGATCTTGTCGAGTTCAGGGTCTTTCAACGTGATTGAGGTGAAATCGTCCCAGTCATTGGGCTGACCTTTGCCTTCGATGAAATCCGCAATCGTCCGGGCGATTTTCTCGCGGCTGGAATCCTTTCGGGTGGTTCGCCGCAGGTTCAGGAAGAAGATGCACAATAGCACCGCGGTCCCGAACGTGAGGTAGAACCAAGGCATGGCTCGGGCTTACTTCCCCTGCAGCGCGGCGAGCACGGTGCCGGGCGTGAGCAGTTCGGGGAGCAGGATCGGGGCGTCCTTGCCAGGCAGCCAGATTACATTGAACGGCACGGCGCTGCGCTGGTATTTCGCCAGCTCGGCGGTGATGGCGGGGTCCTGGTTGGTCCAGTCACCACGCAGCGTGGCGATCTGGTGGTCGTGGAAATACTTCAGGACCTCGTCATTGTGGAACACGAGTTTCTTGTTGGCCTGGCAGGTCGCGCACCAGCGCGCGGTGAAATCGACGTAGATGATCCGGTTCTCGCCGCGCAGCTTCGCGACGGCCTCCGGGCTCCATTTGTCCCAGACCACCTCGGGCGCGGTGGACGACTGTGCGGCGGCAGCCTTGGCCGCGGCGCTCTGCGGCCAGCCCAGCCAAAGGCCGGCGGCGAGCAAGACCAGCAGGCCAATGACGCCGAAGCGGGCGCGTCCGGCGGAAGCGCCGGGGGCGTGCCAGCGGCCGTAAACCCAGATGCCCATCGCCACGAGCACGAGGCCGAAGAGGACGTTTTGCAGGCCTTCGTCACTCGTCTGCCCGGCCAGCACCCACACGAGGTAGCCGACGGTGGCGTAGAGCGGGAAGGCCATGAACTGCTTGAAGGTTTCCATCCACGCGCCGGGGCGCGGCAGCAGTTTCACGGCAGCGGGGAAAATGGAGAGCAGCAGATACGGCAGCGAGAGGCCGATCGCGATCGCGGTGAAGATGGCGAACGACGCCAACGTGGATAGTGCCAGCGCCGCGCCCAGGGCCGGGGCGAGGAAAGGCGCGGAACACGGCGTGGCGACGACGGTGGCGAGCACGCCGGTGAAGAACGAGCCGGCGAGGCCGGTCTTCGTCTGCAATTCGCCGCCGACCGACGTGGCGCTGAGCCCGATCTCAAACAGGCCGCTCATGTTCAGGCCGAAAATGAGCATGGCCGCGGCGAGGACGAAGACGAAAGCGGGCGATTGCAGCTGGAAACCCCAGCCCAGATGACTGCCGCCGGCGCGGAGCACGGCGAGGACCGCGGCGAGGGTCCAGAACGAGAGCAGCACGCCGAGGGCAAACATCAGGCCGTGCGCGATGACCTTGCCGCGCTCGTGGCCGGATTGATTGACGAAGCCGAGGATCTTGATGCCGAGCACCGGGAAGACGCAGGGCATGAGGTTCAGAATCATGCCGCCGACGAGGGCGAGGAGGAGGGTGCCACCAAGCCCGCTGGCGGGCGGCGGGGAAGCGATGGGGGTGCCGCCTTCGCCTGCTTTCGTCGCGGCAAAGCGCGGGGCTTCCGCAGCTGACGATGGGCTGCTGGAAGTGGCCAGCGGAAGCTCGACACGGAGGCCGCGGAGCGAACCGTCCGCGAGCCAGCCGGTGTCGGAGGTGAGCACACCAAGGAGTTTCGGGGCATCCTTGGGGCCGTCCGGGGAAATGGGCAGCGTGAGCACGTAGCGGCCGACATAGTCTTTTTCGACCACGGGTTGGGGCTGGTCGAAGGCCACGAGGCCGTCGTCCGAGAAGAAGTGCAGCTTGGTGGGCCACGCGCGCTTGCCGGCGGCGACGGCGGTGAAGTTCACGCTGAGGGTGACGTTCTTGGCATCGCGCGAGGCCGCGACCTTCCAGTCGGCATCGGCGCGCGGCAGGCCGGCGAGAGTGGCGCGGATCTTTGCGCCCCATGTGGAGTCGGGTTGGGGCGCGTCAGCGGAAACCGGCAGCGAAAGCTTCAGCGTGGCTTTCCCGGGCACGCAGATTTCCTCGCACATCAGCCAGTCAGCGTCGGCGGAGAGCTCGACGGTGGTGCCGGGTTTCAGGTCGGCGGGCGGGGTGATCGTGACGGGGAGGAAGAGCTCGCCCTCATAACCATTGCCGATGATGCCGCCGGAGTTGTCGATGAGCAGCTTGGGTGCGGGCCACTGGACTTCGCCGGCGGTGAAGCCGGGGGGCAGGTGCCAGGCGAGCGATGTCGGCAGGCCGGTGCCAGGGTTGGACCAGTAGGTGTGCCAGTGCGGGTCGTGTTGGAAGCGCAGCGCGACGGTGAAGGGCTTGCCGGGTTGGATGGAGGTTTCGGCGGCGACGAGCGACGCATGTACGTGGCTCTCGACGGCTTGGGCGGAGGGCAGCGCGGCCGCCAGGACGAGGGCGCAGGCGCTGAGGAGTCCGCGTGGCCAGAGCAGGATGAAACGGGGCAGCTTCATGGGTGGAGGGAGTATGTGGGAGGCCTGCGGGAAGGCAAAGATTCCCCAAAATCCTACGGTTCAGTCCGCCCCCCGGACGCGACGAAGACAATCTAGAGCTTCCGGCGCGTGATATGCGCGATCAAAAGCGTGTAAAACACCAGCGCGAGATCGAACAGCGGAAGTTGCAGCGGCAACGGCAGGGCGAAGATGAGGGCGGTGAGCGGCACCCAGAGCCCTAGGTTGGCGACCAGCGCGGGCAGGATGTGCCGCTGATACCACTGTCCGGCCCGGAAATCCGCCACCAGCGGCGCCCACCGGAAGCCCGCGCTCTGCCAACTGTAGGCGATGACGGTGACGACAACGGCCCAGATTGGGCAGTAAACAATCTGGTCGAGAAAAACCTTCAGCGCGACGGTGGTGACGCGGGTATCGTTCCCGACAAAATGGGCGAGTGCGCGCTGCCAGAGGTCCACTTCGACGCCCTTGTAAGCCCAGAAGAGCGTGAAAAACAACCCGCTGGCCCATGTGAAGCGGGAACCAGTCACGGGCTGCGACCGCATGTAAATGAACGGCAGCACCCCGCCGCACAGCGACGTGGCCACGATGGAAAAGAGCACGCCGGTCCGCTGGCGCAGCGCGATCAGTTGCTCGAACAACGCGCGCGTCGGCGGGTGCCAGTAGTAGGCCAGCACGAAGGCCAGGGCGACGGCCTGCAGGAGGAAGCCGGGCAGCAGGTTGGCGCGCGCGGCGCGGAGACCGGCGTGCCACGGGGCTTCGGGCGAGGAGGAAAGGGACGGATCTTCTGACATGAACCCGATAGCGTGGCTGCCCGTCCCGGCCCGCGCGAGTGTGTTTTGGGTCGGTCCCCTCGATCAGCAGCGCCGCTGCTGGAGCCGATTGAAGTAGCTGCGAGCGTGAGCGAGCGGACGTTGAACCACTCGCTCACGCTCGTAGCTGCCGGTGCACGACTCCCCGAGGTTGCAGCGGAGCATGGCCTGCAGGGCCGGCAGATCGTACGCGCGTGAGCCTCGTTGCTCGGCCCAGCTCGGCGAAACTGATTTCGCGCGGCGCGCCACAAATTATGCGCAAAGATTCCCATTCTTTAGCAAGGAATGGTTAGCGGCGTTGGGGCGAGCCGACTATGCTCGCCGCTCCTTTCCGCATGACCTCCGCAACTTCCTCCCTTCTCGCCCGCCTCAATCACCGCGCCACCCCGACCATCGCCATCGCCCCGGCCGACCGCTGCGTCCTCAAACGTGACGGCACCTCCGTGCCGTGGGACGCCACCAAGATCACCCGCGCCGTCGCGCTTGCCTATTACGAGGTGACGCACGACGCCGTGGCGAATCCCAACCGCGACGACCCGGCGGCCTGCTACGGGCTGGACGCGGACTCCTTCCACAAGGTCCAGCTGATCACCTCGCGCGTGGCGCGGATGCTCGAGCTTTACTATCGCTCGGGACGACATCCGACGATCGAGCAGATCCAGGACAACGTGGAAAAGGCGATTGCCGCCGAGGGCGAGTGGGAGGTGGCGCGCGCCTACATCATTTACCGCGGACTCAAGGCGCAGCACCGCCTCGCGCACTATCCGGAGAATGGCCTGAGCGACTACATCGCCTGTGCCAAATACGCCCGCTACCGCCGCGACCTCGGTCGCCGCGAGACGTTCGTCGAGGCCGCGCGCCGTGTGCTCGAGATGCATCTCGAGCATTTCCACCCGCTGCTCGCGCAGCGCCTACCCCCGCCCGGCGACGACTCGCCGGCGCGGCCATCGGACCGCCGGTTGCTGTCCGAGTGGCTGACGGGCGGCACGCTGGGTGATGCGATTCATCGCGCGTACGGCGCGGTGGGCCAGAAGCGCGTGCTGCCGTCGATGCGTTCGCTGCAGTTCGGCGGCGAAGCCATCCTTCGCAACCACGCCCGGCTGTTCAATTGCGCGTTCAGCCCGGTGGACCGCCTCGAATTTTTCCGCGAATACCTGTTTCTCCTGCTCGCTGGCACCGGCTGCGGCTTTTCCGTGCAGCGGCACCACACCGACCGGCTGCCCGTGCTGCCCGTGCGCGGCGAGGAGATGGATCTCGTCGTCGTGCACCACACGGTGGGCGACACGATCGAAGGCTGGGCCGGCGCGCTCCATGTGCTGATGCTGAGCCACTACGAGCACTTCAAGGCCGAGTTTAATTTCTCGCAGGTCCGCCCGCGCGGCCGCGCGCTCGTCACGTCCGGTGGCAAGGCGCCCGGCCACCTGCCGCTCAAGCAGGCGTTGCTGGACATCGAGGGCGTCCTCGCCGGCGCGTCCGGCCGCCGGCTCCGTCCGATCGAGGTCTACGACATCTGCATGTATGCCGCGCGCTCCGTGCTCAGCGGCGGCATCCGCCGCTCGGCCACGATCTGCCTGTTTTCCCCGGACGACGAGGAGATGATGGGCGCCAAGACCGGCAACTGGTTCGAGAAGAACCCGCAGCGCTCGGCGTCGAACAACTCCGCCGTGCTCCCGCGTTCCGGGTCCGACGACAAGCTGTTCAGCCGGCTGTTCGCGGCGCAGAAAGAGTTCGGCGAGCCTGGTTTCTATTTCGCCGATCAGCCCGACTACGGCTGCAACCCCTGCTGCGAGATCGGGCTGCATCCCGTGATCGAGGGACCGCTAGACGAGGTCGAGACCGCGCGCCTGCGCGCCCTCGGCTACGGGGGCCCGCTGGGACCCGAGACGCGGCTCAGCGGCTGGCAGATGTGCAATCTCAGCACGATCAACGGCGCGGTGCTGCAAACGACGGATGATTTTCTCGTCGCGTGCATCCATGCGGCCGTCATCGGCACGTTGCAGGCGGCCTACACCGACATCGCGTATCTCGGGCCCGTCACGCGCTACCTCAACGAGCGCGATGCGCTGCTGGGCGTCTCGATCTGCGGCTTCATGGACAACCCGGAGATCCTGTTCAATCCCGACGTCCTCGAGCGCGGCGCCCGCCTGTGCCGGGCCGCCAACCAGATCGTCGCCCGCGCCCTGGGCATCCGCCCAGCGACGCGCGTCACGTGCGTCAAACCCGAGGGCACGGCTTCGCTGCTGCTCGGTGCCGCCTCCGGCATCCACCCGCACCACGCGCGGCATTATTTCCGCCGCGTGCAGGCGAGCCGCCACGACCCGATTTACCGGCATTTCAAGCAGAGCAACCCGCAGCTGACGGAGGCCTCGGTCTATCGGCCCGACACGGACGACGTGATCACGTTTGCCGTCGAGGCGCCGCCGCACGCCATCCTGCGCGACGAAGTCGGCGCCGTGGAATTCCTGCAGGCGGTGCAGCTGGTCCAGCAGCACTGGGTGCTGGGCGGCGAGGCGGAGCATAACCGTTCGCCGGGGCTGCACCACAACGTGTCCAACACCTGCACGGTCAAACCCGGCGAGTGGGACCGCGTGGGGGAGTTCATCTGGGAGCACCGCGAACATTTCACCGGCGTGGCCCTGCTCGGCTACGAGGGCGACAAGCACTATCCCCAGGCGCCGCGCGAGGCCGTGGCGACGGAGGACGACGTGGCGAAGTGGAACCGCCTGAAATACGTGCCGGTGAACTACACGTCGCTCGTGGAGCACACCGACGAGACGAAGCTCAAGGACGTGGTCGCGTGCGCCGGCGGCGCGTGCGAGCTACCGTAACCCACGCTTCCCTCGGGCGCGGATTTGCGCCATCATCGTGGCATGAGCACGCCCACTTCCACCGGCGAGGACCCGATCGCGCAGTTCCGCGCCTGGTTTGCGGAGGCCGAAAAGGGCGGGGTGCCCGAGCCCACGGCCATGGCGGTGGCGACGGCGGACGCCTCCGGCGCGCCGAACGTGCGGATGCTGCTGCTCAAGGGCGTCGATGAGCGCGGCTTCGTGTTCTACACCAACCTGGAGAGCCCCAAGGCGCACGAACTCGCGACCCGGCCGCGGGCGGCGCTGTGTTTCTACTGGAACCAGATCAAGCGGCAGGTGCGGGTCACGGGTCCCGTCAAGCCCGTGAGCGACGCCGAGGCCGACGCCTACTTCGCGTCGCGCGCGCGGCTCAGCCAGCTGGGCGCGTGGGCGTCGCACCAGTCGCGCCCGATGTCCGACCGGTTTGAGTTGGAGAAGAATTGCGCCGCGGAGGCGTTGCGCTTCGGGGTGGGCAAGATTCCCCGTCCGCCGCACTGGTCCGGCTTCCGCCTCGCGCCCGAGAGCATCGAGTTCTGGCACGAGAAGCCGTTTCGGCTGCACGAGCGCGTGGTGTTTACGTGGACGGGCGGGGCGTGGAGTTCGCAGCGGATCTTTCCCTGACGCCCGGAGGTTTGGTCACGCAAAGGCGCAAAGCCGCGGAGCTCTCCATGCAAGCTTCCTGGTTTCCTGGCTTCCGGCTAAAACAAACTCTTCCCACCGCATTTTCGCCCTTTCGCGCTTCCGCGATAAACCTGCCTTCCTGACTTTAGTGTTCCACGGCGCCGGGCGCTTCGGTCACCTGCGTGAGCAGCATCGAGCAGCCCTCGGGCGCGGTCATGGCGTGTGGCGCGCCGGGCGGCAGGTGCAGCAGGTCGCCGGGCTTGAGCGTGTGCACGGTGCTCCCGACGGTGAAGACGCAGGTGCCCGCGAGCGCCTGGATCAGGGCGCGGGCCTTGCTGGTGTGCTCAGACAGTTCCTGGCCGGGGGCGAAATGAAAGAGCGTGACGCGCAGGCCGGGCGTGGTGAGCACCGCGCGGCTGACGATGCCGTGGGCGACATTTTCGACCGGCGCCAGCAGGGAGCAGGTGGCGGCTTCGGTGGGGGAGAGCAGGGTGTTTTTCTTCATGGTGAGGGGGCGGAGGTTACTCCTTCCAAGTTGGGTTCAATCCGGGAGGACGCGTCCCTTAGTCTCTGGCGCGAGCCAGATCAGGCCCAGCCCGATCGCATACACCAGCGTGATGACGGCGCCGGCTTGGGCATAGCTGCCGTTGAACTGGTGCATGAGCGCGCCCATTTGCAGCGCGCCTGCGGCGGCGAGCACGCGGCCGGCGTTGTAGGCGAGACCTTGTGCGGTCGCGCGCACGCGCGTGGGAAACAGCTCCGGCAGATACAGCGGGAGCCAGCCGAAAAAAGACGCCGTCATTGCGCCGACGATGAAGGTCAGCAGCAGAAAAACCGCGCCGTAGCCGATACCGCCGCGGAACAGCACGGCGCAGCTCACCAGCGATCCGAGGCACATGCCAAAATAAGTGATGCGCCGGCCAAATCGCCCGCCGGCCCAGGCGCCCGCCAGGCAACCCGAAATGGCGCCGAGTCCGGCGACCAGGCCGGTCCAGGCCTTGGCTTGGGGCTGTGTGCCGCCCGTGAGCTGGTCGGCCCAGAGCGGGATCCATTGCACGGTGCCCCAAGTGCCGATAAGCACGATGGCCGTGAGCGCCGTGGCGAGCAGCGTCACGCGCCGCAGCCCGGGTGCGAAGATTTCCCGCACGGGCTTCGCTGGCGCGCCCTCGGCGGCGTGCTTCCATTTTTCCGACTCGGGCACGAACTGGCGGATGAAGAACGTCAGCAGGGCGGGCAGCGCGCCCACCAGCACCACCCAGCGCCAGGAATGCACCGTCACCGAGAAGAAGAGCCCGATGATGGCGATAAGGGCGAAACCCACGTTGGCCGCGGCACCGATGATGCCGGAGAGCATGGGGCGGGATCTTTCCGGCCAGACTTCCATCACGAGCGCGACGCCGAGCGACCATTCGCCGCCCATGCCGAGCGCGGCGCAGAAGCGCGTGACGGCGAGGTATTCCGGCGTCTGCGCAAAGTAGGCGAGGCCGGTGAAAATGGAATAGGTCAACACGCTCAGGCTCAGCGCGCGCACGCGCCCCACGCGGTCGCCGAGCCAGCCAAAAGCGAGGCCGCCCACGGCGGCGCCGAGGAGAAACGCGGCGGTGATGATGCCCATCCAGTGGCCGACGAAGGCGTCGTTGACCGCGCCGCCCTGCATCTGCAGCAGGGCCGGCCGCGCCACGAGCGGAAAGAGGCCCATTTCGAGCCCGTCAAACATCCAGCCTAGGAACGCGGCGGCCAGCGTCAGGCGGAGCCGGTGGCCCCCTTCGACAAGCGGGGCACGTGCGGGGATGGCGGGGTCGGACATCGGGGCGCCCGAACAAGCCAGAGGGCTCCGCGCCGCGCAAGCCTGCGCCCGGCCGGCCTAAAATGTAGTCTGCAGACCCAAGTAGCCGATGAACGTCAGCTCCGCGCCGTGCAATTTGTTCACGCTGCGCCCGGCGGAGACCAGCAGGGTTTCGTGCGGGGTGAGCTTCACCCGCGCGCCGGCGTTCGCCACCAACTCGTCCTCCGTGCGCGAGAAATGTCCCTCGCCGTGCAACTCGACCAAGAGCTCGAGCTGCGGGTTGATTTGCCGCCCGACCGCGAGGCCATAGATCCACGCATCGTCTCCCTGCGCGGCGAAACTGTGTCCCAGCTCCGCATTCCATTCGAGGTCGCCGAGTTTGCCCTGAACTTCGAGGGGAAGCAGCAACGAGCTGCCGGGGTCCACCAGGCCGCGGCGACGGGATGAAGTGGGATTGTTGAATTCCAGCTGTGGAAAAGTGGAAATCGCAACCCCGCCCGCGTCCGCGTCGTCGAAAAAGCGCCACTTCAGCCCAAAATTGGAATTGCCCAGTCCGGCCCGGCTGGCCTGGCCGGGTTCACTGGCAACCACCCACGGGATCTCGTACTTGATCTGGAGGCGCTCCGTGGCGCCGTAATTGATGTCCAACAGCGGCAGGTCGCTGCTGCGGGTGCCGTCCCGCGAATGTTGGGTGACGAAGGCGAAATTGATTTCCCAATGCCGGTAATCGGGTGTGCCCGGGTCGTCCGTGAGCATGGGCGGGCCGCCTTGAGCCAAAACGGACGCGGGCATGGTCAACGCGACGACCAGGAGCCAAAACGGGAAGAACCAAGGTGGCCGTTTCCCCGTCAATAGCGGGAGAACAACAATCGTGGAGCGAGGGCTCATGGGTGGTATCGTAATTCGAGACAGGCCGTTTTGGGATAGTTCACAACTATTTTGCCTTCCCGTCGTAATTGCGCCCCTCTTTTCAACATGAAATCCCGCTCGTTAGGTCGGTTCTGTCGGTGGAGTTTGCTCTGCGCTGGTTTTGTCGTCCTGGCCCAGGCCGAGGAACGCTACCAGTTCCTCAAGGAAATTCCCGTGGGCGGCGAAGGCGGCTGGGACTGTCTCTCGACGGACGCCGCCTCACACCGCCTGTATGTGACCCATGCGACGAAGATCGTCGTGATCGACACCGTGAACGACGTCGTGGTCGGCGAGATCAACGGCCTGAATGGCGCGCATGATTTCGCCGTGGCGCCAAAGTTGCGCCGGGGTTTCGCCAGTAGCGGCCGCGATAACACCGTGAACATGATTGACCTCGGCAATCTGCAAACGCTCGCGAAGATTCCGACCGGCCAGAGTCCTGACATCATGCTGTTCGAGCCGACGCAGGAGGAGGTTTACTGCTTTAACGGCCACAGTCAGTCCGTCTCAGTGATTACGCCGGGCACGGGCGTGGTGGCCGCAACGGTCGCGCTGGGAGGGAAACCCGAGTTTGCGCGGGCCGACGGCGGCCGGGTGTTCGTCAATCTGGAGGATAAGAACGAGGTGGCCGTGCTTGACGCCAAGAGCCACGCGGTGACGCACCGCTGGCCGATTGCGCCGGGCGAGGAGGCGACCGGCATGGGCATCGATCGGGAACACCACCGGCTCTTTCTCGGCTGCGGCAACGCCAAGCTGGTGATCCTCGATAGCCAGGACGGACACGTCGTGACTGCGCTGCCAGTGGGCAACGGGATTGACGGCGCGGCCTTCGACGCCGGCACCCAGCTGGCCCTGGTCCCCAATGGCGCCGATGGCACCCTGACCGTGGTGCATGAGGATTCCCCGGATAAATTCACCATCGTGCAAACGCTCAAGACCGAGCCCAGCGCGCGCACGATCGCATTGGATCCCGTGTCGCATAAGATCTATCTGCCCTCCGCGCAGTTTGAGCCCAAGAAACCCGGCGACACCAAGCGCCCCAAGATGGTGCCGGGCACCTTCAAAGTCCTCGTTTACGCCCTGAAAAGCTGACCCGTCGGCTCGCCCAGGGTATAACTCCGGGGAGGTCAGCTGTGTGCTGAGCCTTGGGCGGGTCGCTGGGGAAAGATCAGGATGCAGGCGACAATGAACAGCAGCAGGGTGGCCGAGGCCGTGTAGCGGCTCAGTGCCAGCCCGCCGTTGGCCACGGGCTTGTCGAGGAAATCACCGACAACGGCGCCGAGCGGCCGGGTCAGGATGAACGCCGCCCAGAACAGCGCCGTCCGGGGGACTTTGGTCCAGAAATAGGCCACCACGACCACAGCCAGCAAGACACCAAAAATGAGCGCCGCGCCGGTGTATCCCAGCTCGGCCGTGTCGGCGGTCCAGTCACCCAACGCGGTGCCGAGGGTCTGGGAAAACATGATTGTGACCCAGTAGAATGTTTCCGCCTTGGCCGAATTGACCGTGGCGACGGCCACCGAGCCCAGCGTGCGGTGCCAAATTGCCAAGGAGCCGAGGAGCAGCCCCAGCAACAGCGTCGTCCCGCCGGTGTAGCCGATGCCCAGGGAACGGTCGGCGTAGTCGGCGAGCGTCGTCCCCACCATCGTCGTCGCGATGATGGTGAACCAATACAGGAATGGATGAAACCGTCCCGCCCGCACTTGGGCCACGACCGCCCCGAGGAAGATCGCGGCGAAGATCAGCGTGCCGACGAGGTAGCCCAGGTCCATTGACATGGAGACGGCATCGCCGCCGGTCTCACCGAGGGTCGTCGCCGCGATCTTGATGATCCAAAAGACGAGGGTGACGGCGGGTACCTTGCTCGGCTTGGATTCGTTGAGTTCGGGCATGGAAGGATTGGCGGTAGCGTGGGGAAACTTGACCCGCCGGCAAACCCCGGCTTCTGGGCTTCGTGCCCCGCGATTGGACGGAGCCGTGCCGCTCAGAGCAAGCGATGCGAACCGGCCCAACGCACAAACTCCGCCTCGAGCTGGTCGAAGGACTCCACGACCCAGAGCACGTCCTGGAAATGCCAGATGTCGTAGGGCTGCCGGGCGGTTTGCTCCGACACGAAGGGGCGTTTTTCCACCGCGGCGGTCAGTGAATGCATCGTCTCGCCGGAACTGGAGATGATGCCGTTGCCATAGATGCGCAGGCCGCCGGGATTTTGCACGAGGCCGAACTCCACCGTAAACCAGTAGATGCGCGTGAGCCCTTCCTCAACGACCGGATCGCGGCAGGCCAGCGCCGCCTGGCCGATCTTCTGGTAAAAGTCGGCGAAGCGTGGGTGCATGATCATCGGCGTGTGGCCGAAGATGTCATGGAAACAGTCGGGCGCCGGCGTGTAGTCGAGTTCCGACCGGCCGCGGATGTAATCCGTGCAGGGAAAAACCCGCCGCGCGAGATGGGAGAAGAAATCGTGCGCGTCGAGCAGCCCGGGCGTGCGGGCGATTTGCCAGCCGGTGGTCGTTTGCAGGCGGCGCGACACGGCGGCGAGCGCGGGGATGCGCTCGTGGTTGAGCCCGAGCGCGTCGAGCCCCGTGAGAAATTCATCCGCAGCGCGTCCCGGCAGCAGTTGCGCCATGCGCGCGTAAAGCGTGCGCCAGACGTCATGTTCCTCGGCGGTGTAGTTCGGATAAACGCACGCGTCCCCGATCGGCAACGGGCCGGCCAGTTTGTGGGGCACGCAGCGCGGGTCACTGCCATCGGGAGGACGGGCTTCCGGATGAACCGCAGGGGAAGAGGGGCGCATGGAATTGAGGCGGCCAAGCGAGCGCGCCGCCGGGGGGATTTTGACCCCTGATGCTAGCAGTCGGTGCCGCGCGGAGCCATACCCCAAACGGCGTAAACTGCAGACGGCGCGGGCTGCGCCCGGACGTTAGCTGCCAGCCGGCTTCTCTGCAGCCCCGGCAGCGGGCGCGGCGGGAGCAGGCGCGGAAGGCGCGGGCGGATTCTTCGCGAAAATCTCGTCGATCGCCACCTTGAGCTGCTGGAGCGTGAACGGCTTCGTCAGCGTGATCATCGCGCCGAGACGGCGGGTGAGGTCCAGATAAAGGGGCGAGCCGTCCAAGCCGCCGGACATCGCGATGATGGGCAGCGTCGGGAAAGTCTGGTGGAGAATCTTGATGGTCTCCATGCCCTCCTGCTCCGGCATGACGAGGTCGGTGATGACAAGGTCGGTCGGGGCTGAACGGTAGAGAGCGACGCCTTTGCGGCCGTTGTTGGCCTGCGAGACCGTGTGGCCCGCGTGGGTCAGGCTCTTGGCAATGATGCCACGGAGCGTGTCGTCATCGTCGATTATCAAGATGCGGGCCATGGTCGGGAGGGGCAGGGACGGGCTGGAGAATGCATGGAACCCGGGCGGAGGCAATCCCCTTGGCGAACAATGATATCGGGGAGAATACCTATCGGGCTCAGGGCCGTTTGCCGGGCGGCTCAGCGGCTCAGCAGGGCCGCCACGCGGGTGCGTCCGCGCACGTCGAGCTTGGCGAAGATGGCGGCGAGCTGGGTCTTGATGGTGAGCGGGCTGCGGCGGAGTTCGGCGGCGATTTCGACGGTGCGCAGGCCCTCGCGGACGCGCATGGCGACCTCGCGTTCGCGTTCCGACAGGCGGGCGAGCAGGGCGACGGCGCCGGGCGACAGCGGCCGGTGGCGATCGCCGCGGGGGCGGCGATAGTCCAGCTGCAGGTGGAAGGCCGGTGGCTGTCCGGCGGCCGGGGTGTGCAGGCGGATGCGCGCGTGGAGGCCGCGGGCATGGTCACTGACCACGGCGGGCGCGGCGGAAGGTCCCGCCTCGTGGAGTGCGCGGCAGGCCTCGAGCAGTGGTACCGGCACGCGAAAGGCGCTGCGCACGCGCAAGGCCGCGGCGCGGCGCTCGCCGTGGTTCCAGACGGCGCAGGCCCGGGCGGCTTCGACGTTGAACCAGAGGGGCCGCAGGTCCCAGTCGAGGAGCAGCAGGCCGACGGGCACTTCCTCCAGCATGGCCAGGGTGTGCGCCAGCAGCGCGGACTCGTTGGAAGGGGAAACCGGGAGCCGGCCAGCCATGCCGGAAGCTGGCGCGGAAGCGCGGGCGGCGCAAGCGGCGGATTACTCCATTTGGCCGATGGACCCAAACGGAGGGCCGGGTTAGATTGGCGGCACCCCGTCCACCCATGAGCACGACTTTCTTCGAAAAATCCGCCGGGGCGAAAACGGCCTTCAATCCCCTTGGCGTGAAGGGCATCGACCACATCGAGTTCATCGTCGACAACGCCGACCAGTGGCGGGACTTCTTCCTCGAGAAATACGGCATGGCCGCGCGGTTCTACGCCGATGAAAAGACCGGCGTGCGCGGCCGGCGCGCGCACGTGGTGGGGCAGGGGCGGATCAACTTCATCGTGGCCGAGCCGCACGGGAAAGGACCCGAGGCGGACTTCATGAAGTGGCACCTGGACAAGCACGGCTGCGGCGTGCGCGACGTCGCGTTCCGCGTGAAGGATGCGGCCCACGCGCTGGCCGAGGCAGCGCGCCGGGGGGCGTCGGTCGTGCGCCCGTTGGACGAGCACGAAGTGTTCATCGGCGGCACGATCGCGGCCTACGGCGACACGGTGCACACCTTCATCGAGCGTAAGCCCCACACGAATTTCGCGCCCGGCTACTCGCCCGTGCCGGGCGTCGTGGAGGACGGCGACATCAACTTCGCGATGATCGACCACGTGGTGGCCAACGTGGAGCACATGGAGCCGTGGGTGAAATATTACGCCGACATCTTCGGCTTCGATCTCTTCATGCACTTTGACATCAACACCGGCCGCAGTGCGCTGATGTCGAAGGTCGTCAGCTCGACGGATGGTTGGGTGAAGATGCCGATCAACGAGCCGTCCTCGGCGAACTCGCAGATCCAGGAATTCCTCGACCGCTACAACGGTCCTGGCGTCCAGCACATCGCGCTGCTCACGCCCGACATCGTCGCGACCGTCGCCGAGATGCGCCGGATGGGCCAGGATTTCCTCGATGTGCCGGAAACCTACTACGACGCGGAGTTCGACCGGCGCGTGGGCGAGATCGCGGAGGACAAGGAGCGCTTGAAGGAGCTGCGCATCCTGGTGGACCGCGACGAGGGCGACGACGGCTACCTGTTGCAGCTGTTCACGAAGTGCGTGTTCGCGCGCCCGACGCTGTTCTTCGAGGTGATCCAGCGCCGCGGACGCGCCCGCGGCTTTGGTGAGGGTAATTTCCGCGCGCTGTTCGAGGCCATCGAGCGGGAGCAGCAGCGTCGCGGGACGCTGTAATAAAGGCAGAAGGAAGAGTTAAGAATTAAGAAGCCAGCATACCGGTCGCATTTCCTTATCCGTCAGTCTTTTCCTCGGCCTCCTAATTCTTCCTCTTGCCTTCTTCCTTCTGACTTTCCCAATGCCCTCCTACCTCAAACTCGGTTCGCTCCCGCGGAAGCATCACCTGAAGTTTCCCCGGCCGGCGGCCGAGAGCTTCAAGGGCGAGGGGCTGCACTACGAACACGTCGTCACGACGGAGGGGTTCGATCGCGCGTATTCGATCCTGTATCACCAGAAGCCGCCCACGCGGGTGAAAAGCGTCGAACTGGTGCGTGAGTTTTCACCACGAGCCGCCGCACCGCTGCCGCTGCGGCACCATCACCTGAAGTCGTTTCAACTGCCACGCCGCGGCGATCCGTACACGGGTCGCGTGCCGCTGATGTTCAACCAGGACATGACCTGCTCCCGCTGCCGGCCGGCGACGGCGATGGCGTCGGGCTACGATTTCTACCGCAACGGCCAGAGCGACGACATCATCTTTGTCTGGGGCGGCGGCGGCTGGCTGGAGACGAACTTCGGGCGGCTGCGCTACCGCCAGGACGACTACATCGTCATCCCGCGCGGCACGATTTACCGGCTCGTACCGGACGATATCGCCAAGGAGGACTACCTCATCCTCGAGTCGACGCACCCGGTGCGGATTCCAGCGCGCTACCTGCACCCCGAAGGCCAGATCCGGATGGGCGCGCCGTACAGCGAGCGCGACTTCCATGGGCCGAGCGAGCTGGTGCCGAACGAGACGGAGGGAGATTTCGCAATCCTGCTCAAGGACCGCGCGCGGCTGACGAAGGTCGTGATGGCGAGCCATCCGTTCGACGTCGTGGGCTGGGACGGCTACCTCTATCCGTTCACCTTCAACGCGAACGATTTTGAGCCGATCACGGGCACCGTGCACTTGCCACCGCCGATCCACCAGACGTTCGAGATCCGCGGCTATGTCGTGTGCACTTTTGCCCCGCGCTGGCTCGATCATCATCCCGAGGCCGTGAAGGTGCCATGGTCGCACGACAACACGGAGGCGGACGAGGTGCTGTTCTACGTGCGCGGACAGTTCGGCTCGCGCAAGGGCGTGGAGCCGGGGTCGTTCACCCTGCACCCGCAGGGCATCCCGCATGGGCCGCATCCGGGGACGACGCTGAAGAGCTTCGACGCGACCCGGACCGAGGAGCTGGCGGTAATGTTCGACACGCAATACCCATTGCAGCTGACCGAGGAGGCGCTCGCAATCGACGACCCGAATTACCCGCTGAGCTGGCTGGGCTGAAGAGGGGATTTTTGGAGAGGGAAGCCATGAAGCCAGGAACCGGAGGGTTTTGCTTTTTCCTGCGTTCCTGGCTTCCCTCTCCCCCATTCCGATCAGCCTGAGCTGATCGCCAACTTTCCCATGCGACTCGATTTTTCCCAACTCGCCCCGCGCGACGCCTATCAATGGATGATCAGCACAATCCTGCCGCGACCCATCGCCTGGGTCTCGACGATCTCGGCCGAGGGAAAGACTAACCTCGCGCCGTTCAGCTTCTTCCAGGGCGTCTGCGCCAACCCGCCGACACTGATGTTCGTCCCGGTTAACAACCGCCAGGGCCAGAAGAAGGACACCGTGCGCAACATCGAGGCCGTGCCGGAGTTTGTCGTGAACCTCGTGCCGCACGCGCTCGCGGAGCAGATGAACGCCTGCTCGGCGCTGCTGCCCTACGGCGAGAGCGAGTTTGAAAAGTTCGGCGTCGTCTCCGCCCCGTCCGAGCGCGTGCGCCCGCCCCGCGTGGCCGCGGCACCCGTCGCCTTCGAGTGTCGGCTGCTCCAAGTGGTGAACATCGGCGACGGGCCACTGGCGGCGCACGTCATCTTCGGGAGCATCCTGGTCGCACATGTTCGCGACGATGTGCTCGGCCCGAACGGCAAGCCCGACGTGGCCAAACTCGACCTCATCGGCCGGCTGGGCGGCGAGGCTTACACCACGACCCGCGACACCTTTTCCATCGAACGCCCGGATTAAGCCTGCCCGATGTAGCTGCGAGCGTGAGCGAGTGGCCTGCAGATCCACTCGCTCACGCTCGCAGCTACCAATCCGGACGACCCAAACTTCGCTTTGCCCAGGACGAGAAACCGTAACAGTTTGAATCTGCGCCCCATGCCCACCCCTGACATCGTCATTCTGTCCGCCACACGCACGCCGCTCGGTTCGTTTCAGGGCGCGCTTGCTGGCGTGCCCGCCTCGAAGCTCGGCGCTGCGGCCATCAAGGGCGCGCTTGCGCAGGCGGGCGTGGCGCCGGCCGACGTGTCCGATGTGTTGATGGGCAATGTGCTTCAGGCCGGCCAGGGCCAGGCGCCGGCGCGGCAGGCGGCGCTGGCGGCGGGGCTGCCGACTTCCGCGCGTGCGGTCACGATTCACAAGGTCTGCGGCTCGGGTCTGCAGGCGATCATGCAGGGCGCGCACGCGCTGGCGCTCGACGCGGCTACGCTGGTCGTCGCCGGTGGCATGGAAAACATGAGCGCCGCGCCCTACCTGCTGCCCAAGGCGCGCGACGGTTACCGGCTGGGCAACCAGCAGGTCATCGATTCGCTGATTCTCGATGGCCTGTGGGACCCGTATAACAACATCCACATGGGCAACTGTGCCGAGAAGTGCGCGGCCAAATACGGCTTCACGCGCGAGCAGCAGGACGCCTACGCCATCGCCTCGTTCCAGCGCGCCAACGCCGCGCAGAAGGATGGGCGGTTCGCGGCGGAAATCACGCCGGTGGAGATCACCGACGCAAAGGGCGGCGTCACCAAGGTCGAGCAGGACGAGGGCCCGGCGAAAGTGAAATACGACAAGGTCCCGACGCTGCGCCCCGCCTTCGACAAGGCCGGCACGATCACGCCAGCGAATGCTTCCACGATCAACGACGGCGCGGCAGCCGTGGTGCTGGCGACGGCCGCCAGCGCGCAGGCGAAAAAACTGAAGCCCCTCGCACGGATCGTCGCCTTCGGCGGACACGCCCAAGATCCGCTGTGGTTCACGACGGCCCCGGTGCAAACAACGCAGAACGCGCTCGCCCGAGCGGGCTGGAAGGTGGGCGACGTCGACCTGTGGGAAGTGAACGAAGCCTTTGCGGTCGTGCCGATGGCGTTCATGCAGGAGCTCGGAGTCCCGCACGAAAAGATCAACGTGCGTGGCGGCGCGATCTCGCTCGGCCACCCCATCGGCGCCAGCGGCGCGCGCATCGTGGTCACCCTGCTGGCGGCGCTGAAGGAGCGCGGGTTGAAGCGCGGCGTCGCCGCCATCTGCATCGGCGGCGGCGAGGGCCTGGCGGTTTGCGTCGAGTTGGTTTGAACACGCCCTCAAAGGAAGTGATTAAAATTCACATCTTGAAGTGGGATAGGAATCGGGCGTGGACAGACTGGAGCGGCCATTCGAGAACTGGCCTAAGTGATTTGCTAAAAGTTGCTTGCCCATCGCTCCAGCTCACTGAGCGAAAACGGTTGAGCAGGCAGATTCCGAAGGGCGAAATCTCCACGATTGCTGTGGAAAACGAAAAATACGCAGAGAGCCTTTCCCATATTCTCGAGGCGACGGGGGCCGTCGTTTCCATGCAAAAATGAGTGAGTTCATCTGGCGCCCCGAGGACCATGCCTGGACCCGCGATTCCCATGTCGCGCGGTTCATGCGCCAGCACGGCTTGGCGACGCTGGACGAACTGCACGCCGCGTCGGTGCGGGATACGGCGTGGTTTTGGGACGCGGCGATGAAGGACATGGGCGTCGAGTGGACGCGGCCTTACTCGCGGGTGAAGGACGACTCGCGGGGGATTGCCTGGACGCGCTGGTTTCTCGAGGGGCAGGTCAACGTCGCGCACAACTGCGTCGATCGCCACGTGCGCGACGGGCACGGCGGGGAGACGGCGCTGTTCTACGAGTCTGACTCGGGGCGCCCCGAGGAAGCGCGGCGTGTCACGTTTACCGAGCTGGCGGAGCTGGTGAATCGCTGCGCCGGCGCGTTGCGTGCGGCGGGCGTGAAGGAGGACGACAGCGTCGGCCTCTATGCGCCGATGCAGGTGCCGACGGTGGTGGCGCTGTTCGCGACGATGAAGATTGGCGCGCGATTCGTCCCGATTTTCTGCGGCTACGGCGAGGAGGCGCTGCGCGAGCGGCTGGCATCGTGCGAGGCAAAGCTGCTCTTCGCCTGTGGCACGCTCACGCGGCGTGGCAAGTCCACCGACACCGCTGCCATCGCGCGCGCCGCCGCGGCCAAGGTGCCGTCGCTCACGCGCACCGTCTGGGTCGATACGCCGGATTGGGAGAAATTTCTGGATGTAGGGCGGGGTCTCCTGACCCCGCCAAACGATAGCCTGCGAATCGCATCGCCAGTCGACAGCGGTTTGGCGGGGTCAGGGGACCCCGCCCTACAACTGAATCCCTGCGCACTTACCGCCGCCGAAGATCCCTGCCTCATCATCTACACGAGCGGCACGACGGGGCGGCCGAAGGGCACGGTGCACACGCATGCGGGCTGCCTCGCGCAGACGGGGAAGGAGCTGCGCTACGCGTTCAACGTGCAGCCGGGCGAGCCGTTCTTCTGGGTCACGGACATCGGCTGGATGATGGGCCCGTGGGAAATCATCGGCTGCCTGCTTTACCGCACGCCGATCGTGCTGTTCGACGGCGCGCCGAATTACCCGACGGGCGATCGCATCTGGGAACTCTGTGCGAAGCTGGGCGTCGTCACGCTCGGTTGTTCGCCGACGCTGATTCGGCTGCTGATGCGCAGCCACGATGGCAAGGGGCCCGGCGGCCACGATCTTTCGAAGCTGCGGGTGCTCGGGTCCACCGGCGAGGTCTGGGACGAGGCGAGTTACCTCTGGTATTTTGAGCACGTCGGGATGAAGCGCTGCCCGGTGATCAACATTTCCGGCGGCACCGAGATCCTCGGGTGCCACGTCTCGCCCACGCCGCTCACGCCGCTGAAACCCTGTTCGGTGGGCGGGCCGAGCCTTGGCATGGATGTGGCTGCGTTCACCGACGAGGGAAATCCCGCGCCCGCCGGCACGATGGGGCATCTCGTCTGCCGCCAGCCCGCGCCATCGATGACGCGAAGTTTTCTCAACGACGACGCCCGTTATCTGGAGACGTATTTCCAGCGGTTCCCGGGCGTGTGGTATCACGGCGACTGGGCGAAAGTGGACGAGGACGGCCAGTGGTTTCTCTTCGGCCGCACGGACGACACGATGAAGGTCGCCGGCAAGCGCGTGGGGCCGGGCGAAGTCGAGGGGGCGCTCGCGACGCATCCGGCGGTGAGCGAGGCGGCGGTGATCGGCGTGCCGGACGACATCAAGGGCACGGCGCTGGTGTGCTTCGTCGTCTTGAAGCCCGGCCGCACCGCAACCGAAGCTGAGCTGGTTGCGCAGGTGGCGAAGCAGTTGGGCAAGCCGCTGGCGCCGCAACACGTCTTTGTCATTCCTGCGCTGCCCAAGACCCGCAGCGGCAAGATTGTGCGCGCGGCGATGTTGCGCGTCTTCCTCGGCCAGCCGCCGGGCGACCTCACCAGCATCGACAACCCGGCGGCGTTCGAGCCCATCGCGGCGCTGGCCAGGTAGGTCGGGCTTTAGGCCCGACAGGATTGGGAACGATACCGAATGTCGGGGATAAACCCCGACCTACCACGTACGGATCTGGTCAGCCGCTGCATTGTCCGGGGCATACTCCGTTTGGAGTAAACAGGCGTCCCAAGTCCTGCGCAGTCTCCGCCAAGACATGCACAGTTCCGGCCGGCGGTTGGGCTATCATGGGTCAACCCCAACGCCCGGTCTCCGGGCCCCCGCGCCATGTCCGCTGCCGTCCGCCCCAAACCCTACCTCGAGCCCCAATATTGCAAGGGCTGCCTCCGTTGCATCGAAGCCTGCCCGCGCGACTGCATCACGCCCGGCTCCGCCATCAACCCCGCCACCGGCCTCGTGCCGGTTGAGCTGCACTTGGAAAATTGCAACGGCTGCACGCTCTGCCTGCAGGCCTGCCCCGAGCCGTATGGCCTGCGGCTGGAGACCGACCGGCCGGGACTCGAGGGCGAGTTCGTGCTCGAGGACCCCGCCAAGCTGTTCGGCGAAAAATGCGTGCCGAACCACTCCGAGGGCGACCTGCCCGACGACCGGCGCGCGTTGCCCGACTGCGAGCCGCTGGTGCTGAAAGGCACCTACGCCACCGCCATCGGCGCGCTGCTGGCGGGCTGCCGCCACGTTTTTGGCTACCCGATCACGCCCAGCACCGAGGGCGCGGAGCTCATGGCGCGCATCCTGCCGAAGCTCAACGGCCACTTCGTTCACGCCGTGAGCGAGGTTGCCGCGGTCAACATGATGTATGGCGCCGGGGGCGCCGGGCTGCCGTGCATGACCTTCACGAGCAGCCCGGGCTTCAGCCTCATGCTCGAGGGCGTCAGCTACATGATCGGCGCAGAGGTGCCCGGCGTGTTCGTCAACATGATGCGTGGCGGACCCGGCCTCGGAAACATCGCGCCCGAGCAAACGGATATCAAGCTGGCCTGCCGCGGCCTCGGCCACGGCAACACCCACGCCATCGTCCTCGCGCCGAGCACGCCCCAGGAAATGCTCGACCTCGCGATCGACGCCTTCGCACTGGCCTTCCGCTACCGCAACCCCGTCGTCCTCCTCGGCGACGGCTACCTCGGCCAAATGACCGGCAAGGTCCGCCTGCCCGGATCAATGATCCGGCCCGGCCTGCCCGCGTGGGCCGTCTGGGGCGACCGCGCGCACCGGCACAATCTCATCAGCTCCATCGCTCTCGCCGAGGCCGATCTCGAGGACCACAACGAGCACCTCAACCGCAAATACGCCGCCATCTCCGCCTGCGAGCAGCGCGTGGACTGCTACCGCTGCCGCGATGCCGAGGTGCTGGTCGTCGCGTGCAACACGCCCGCCCGCATGGCCAAGGGCGCGGTCGAAACCGCGCGAGAGAACGGCGTGAAGGCCGGCCTCTTCCGGCCGATCACGCTGTGGCCGTTCCCGATCGATGCGCTTGCGGAAATCATGCCGGGCGTCCGGCGCATCGTGGTGGTCGAGGCCGGGCCAGGTCAGCTCGAGGACGAACTCCGGCTGGCCCTCAGCCATGCCAACATCGCGCCGCCACCGATTGATCACGTGCGACGCTGCGGCGGCAACCTGCCGGCGCAGGACGAAATTCTGGCGACACTGCTCGCCCGCGAGGAGGTGCTGTCATGAACGCGTTCTACGAAAATTTCCAACGCCACTCCCATGGCGAGGGGCTCAAGGCCCACAGCACGCACTACTGCCCCGGCTGCGGCCACGGTGTTGTCCACCGCGACCTCGCTGCCATCATCGACGAGCTGGGCATCCAGGACCAGACGGTGCTGATCAGCCCCGTCGGCTGCGCGGTGTTCGCGCATTACTACTTCGACGTCGGCAATTCCCAGGCCGCCCACGGCCGCGCCCCCGCCGTCGCCCTGGGGCACAAGCTCGCGCATCCCGAGGCGGTCGTCATCAGCTACCAGGGCGACGGCGACCTCGCGTCCATCGGCCTCGCTGAAACCATCTCGATCGCGCAGATGGGCGTGCCGATCACGGTCATCTTCATCAACAACGCCGTCTACGGCATGACCGGTGGCCAGCTCGCGCCGACTTCGCTGATGGGCCAGAAGACCACGACGACGCCCGAGGGCCGCGGTCCCGCCATGGGCCAGCCGCTGAAAATGGCGGAGCTCATCGCCCAGCTGGACGGGCCGGTCTATGTCGAGCGCGTCGCGCTCTTCGACGCCCGCGAACGCGTGAAGGCCCGCAAGGCCATCCGCAAGGCGCTGAACAACCAGATCGAGGGCCGCGGTTATTCCTTTGTCGAAATCATCGCCGAGTGCCCCACGCACCTGAAGATGACGCCGCAGGAGGCGGAGGAATGGGTGAAGACCAAGATGGCGCCGGTATATCCCCTCGGCGTGAAAAAGGACCTGACGGTCGAGCCGTGGTTCAAGCCCGGCGCGCCCGTGTTCGAGCCCACGCCGCTCCTGGAACTCATTGGCGCCGAGCCCAGCGCCAATGTGGACGCGCACGCGCCGCCGGCCTGGCCCGCGCATCTTCCGGCCCGCGATATCGCGATCAAGCTCGCCGGCTCCGGCGGCGATGGTGCGCAGACGGCGGCGCTGCTGCTCACCCGCGCGGCGATCGCGCAGGGCTACGACGCCACGGACATCCCGAGCTACGGCCCGGAGAGCCGCGGCGGCACGTCGTATGCGGACGTGCACATCGCCGAGCACGAGGTGCTGAACCCGGCGGCCCCCGCGCCGCATGTGCTCGTCGCCTTCAACGCGCCGAGCCTGTGCAAGTTCGCCGCCACGGTGAAAAAGGGAGGCGTGATTCTCTACGACAGTACAATCATCACCGCGCCGCCGCTGCTGCCCGCGCACCTGCGGGTCTATCCGATTCCCTTCACGCAGATTGCCACCGAACTCGGCCGGCCGGTGGTCAAGAACGTCGTGGCGCTCGGCGCCCTCCAGGCCGCGCTGCAGATCCTGCCCGAGAACAGCGTGGTCGACACGCTGCGGCATGTGCTGCACGACAAACCGGCCGTCCTGCCCCTCAACGAGGCGGCGTTCGCGGCGGGTCGTGACGCAGTGGAAGCGCTGCTTTTGCCGGCATGAACTCCGACGCCGCAGTCCTTCCGGAACCGGCGGTTCGCAGCAGCTTTGTCGGCGAGGCCGAGGCCTATGAGTTGATTGTCCGCTCCGGACTCGAGCCGCCGCGGCACGCGGTGATCGGCAAACCGCTGCCCTTCGCGGCGGGCGAACCGGTGGTGCTCAAGGGGCTGGGCGAGGAACTCTGGCACAAGTCGGAAGTGGGCGCGGTCGAATTCATGACTTTTGCGGTCACGCCCGTTATCACCGCCGCGCACGAGATGGCCCGCCGTGTCGAGGACGCCGGTCATCGCTGGATCGACGCGTTGGTCTGCGAATGCATCGCCGTGGCGCATGCGGACGGGCTGCCGTCGGAGGGTTTTGTCTCCCTCGCCCGCGGCGAGGCCGGCTGGGTCGTGCTGTGTGGCTTTGGCGGACTGCAGGCCGACGCGCTCGCGGTCGCGGCTCCGCCCTTGCGCTGGCCGTTGGCGCTGGTCCAACCGGCGGAGGCCCTTGCGGAACTGAAGGCGCATCTGCTCGGCCGGATCTGGCTGGGCCGGCTGCGCGGCACGACGCCGCTGACCACCGAACCCCAATTGGAGGAATTCATCGAGGCGGTCTGGCGGCTCGCGGCGCTGGCCGAGGCGGACGGAATCAACCTGCTGGAGATGAACCCCGTCGTGCTTGATGAGATTGGGCAACCGCGGCCGGTGGACGCGGTGGGTCGCCGGGGAGCGATGCCGAAGCGGCGGTTGGGGCCGCCGGGTGCGTTTTTGCCAGCACTGCGTCATCCCCGCCGCGTTGCGCTCGCCGGCGTGTCGGAAAAGCCCGGTGGCGTGGGGCGCGTCATCCTGGAAAATCTCTGCCGGTGTCCCGCACTGGCGGGCGCCATCACCCTCATCAAGCCCGGCCAGACCGAATTGCTGGGCCTGCCCTGTGTGCCGGACGTTCTGGCGCTGCGGGCTGCGCCGGTGGACCTACTCGTGCTTGCGTTGCCCGCGTCTGCGGCTGCGGCGGTGCTGACGGCGCTCATCGGCCAGGGCGGCGGGGCGGCCGTGGTCGCGCTCGTTTCGGGCGGCCTCGGCGATGGGGCGGATGTGGCAGGACTCGGACACCAACTCGAGGAACAGCTGCAAGAGGCACGAGTGGCGGGGCGGTGGACGCCGACGGTGCTCGGACCGAATTTCCTGGGACATTGGGTGCCGACGCTCCAACTCGACACGTCCTTCATCACGGCGGAGAAGCTTGCCCCGCCAAGTTCCGTTGGAGGCAACCTCGTGCTGCTCAGCCAGAGTGGGGCGTTCCTGCTGTGTCGGCGATCGCGCGCGCCGCGGCTGCGTTTCGGCCTCGGGGTGGCGCTGGGCAACCAGATGGACGCGGCGCTGCCGGATTTTCTGCGGGCGCTCGCGAGGGAGTCCGAGTGCGGGGCCGTGGCGGCCTACGTCGAAGGATTTGGGCCGGGCCAGCTGCTGGCGACGGCGAAAGCTGCGCAACGGTTGCACGAGCGCGGGGTGCCGGTGCTGATGCACCGGGCGGGACGCACGCCGGCCGGACACGCGGCGGCGGCGAGTCACACCGGCGCGATGGCGGGCGACTGGGATCTCGAGCAGGCCTTGTTGCAGCGTGCGGGCGTGAAACTTTCGACCTCGATTGCCGCATTCGATGCCGCCCTTGAATGGCTGGGCGCGTATCCCGCGATTCCGCCGGGGCCGATCGCTTTGGTCACCAACGCCGGTTTCGAAAGCGTGAACGCAAGCGATCTGCTCGCCCAGGGACTCAACGCCGCTGTGCTGACACCCGCGGCGAAGGAGGAACTGGCGGCGCTACTGGTCCGTCACCAGCTCAACGCCCTCGTGAATCCGCAGCTGCCGCTCGACCTGACCCCGATGGCGGGGGAGGAAGCCTTTCTCGCCGCAGTGGATTTGGTGCTCGGTTCCGCGGTGTTGCTGATCGTGGGCTTGGTGCCGTTCACGCGCCGGCTCAACACCGCCCAGTCGGACGCCGCGCCGTTCGCGGCGGGGCTGGCCAAACTGGCGGCGAAACACGGCAAGCCGGTGGCAGTCGCGGTGGACGCCGGGCCGGAATACGATGGCTACCGCCAGGTGTTCGGTGAAGCCGGGCTCGCGGTGTTTGACCGCGTGGAGTCCGCCTTGTTGGGACTGCGCACGCTGCGCTGACCGCCGCGGGTTCTGCGTAGGCCACCTGCTTGCAGGCGCGTTCCGTGGTTCGAGCGCGAGCAAGCTCGCGGCCTACGGCGGATACGCAACTTTGCGGAACGCCTAGATCAGCGGCGGCTTGGGCAGCAGCTTCGAAACGACGGTGAGCAGGACGACGACCACCAGCGCGAGCGCGCCCCAGAAAATGTAACCGCCCTTGATGCCAGCGAACGCGTTGTGCGCGGCGTGGTTTGTTTCGCCTGCGCCGAGGGTGGCGAGGTTGCGGCTCGAGGTGAGTAATTTTTCGGCGACGAGGCGAAGGTCGTAGCGCGGCGCGGTGGCGTCCTTGTTGCCGTAGATCAGTGAGAAGCCATCCGTGTCCGCGACCTTGAAGATCAGGCGCGCCACCGGCAAGACGACCTGCACGCTGTCGAGCGAGATCGCGGGATTGTCACCGTTATCGGTTTCGATCCACAGCGTGTCTGTCCGCATGCGGTCGAGGAGGTCAAAGACGCGCGTCACCGGCACGCCCGGCTCCGGCGTCCGGCTCCACGCGCCGCTGGCGAGGAGATTTTCGTAGCTGCGGCCCTCCGGCGTGCGGACTTTCTCGTAGATGCGGAATTCGCGCGAGAAGAGCGGGGTCCGCGATGACAGGACAAGCCGGCGGAGCGGGGCGCCGGCGTGCGGCAGCTGCAGTTGCCACACGCTGACGGAGCGGCGCTGCGGGTCGGGCGCGGCAGCCGGGGAGATATTCATCGAGCGCGCGAGGCCCGGCAGTTCGAGGACGTAGGGAATCTGGTTGCCGTCGCGGAGCAGCCGCAGGTCGCCGAAGTCCGCGCGGGACCGGGCGAGGGCCTCGAGATCTAGTTCCAGCTCCTGCACGCCGGCGTGTTCAATGCCGACTGACCGGCGGTCGGGCCAGTCCGCAGCGTCGAGCGGGGCGCCGGCCAGGGGCACATCGGGCAGCGGGGCCTCGGCGAGCGACTCGCGCGGGTGGTAATTGGGCATGGCTTCCATCGCGCCCGGGACGACCGCGGTGGCGCCGGCGGCGCGCAACTGGTCCGCGAAGCCGGCGAGATCGTAGTGCGGCGAGCCGGCCTGGGGATTGCCCGAGAGCAGTGCGAAACGGCCGAAGGCGGGCGCCATGAACAGCAGGTTGACCGGCCAGCGTTGGAGGCGAACGCCATCCAGCGCCAGCGGGGGCGAATCGCCGTTGAAGATGTGCACGAGGATCTCGCGCGTGGGCGCCGCGAAATTCAGCGGCACCTCGAGTTGCGCGCGCGCCGGTGCGCCGTCGAGGGCGACGCGATAGATTGTGCCCGCGCCGACGGTGCGTTCTCCGGGCACGGCTTCGCGGACTTCGCGGACGGTGACGCTGACGCGCCGCATGAACAGCGGCTCCTTGGTGTCGAAGGTGAGTGCAGCCAGCGGCAGGTGGCTGCCGGCGAGGGCCAGCGTGAGCACGGTTTCGCCGGCGAATTCCTCGCGCCGGGTGATCTTTGCCTCCACCGGCAGCAGGGCTGGCGCGGGCGCGGCGGCCAGGCTGAGCCACGCGCCGGTGAACGGCATCGCGCCAGCGCGGTCGCCCGACACCGCGATGCGCACGAAGGCGGCGGTGCGCTGGCCGAAGGGCAGGGTGAGTTTCTCCGCGCCCCATTGCCGGAAGAGCGGCAGGCCCGAGTCGAGCTGGGTCCATTGCGCGCCGTCATCCGAAAGCTCCACGCGCGCGGAGCGGAGGAAGAACGGGTGCGGCGTTTCCAAGGTAACGGCCGCCAGCGCGGCGGTGGTGCCAGTGGTGAGCGTGAGGACGGTGGTGTTGCCCTCCAGTTTCACGCCGAAAGCCGACGGCCGGACGGTTTGCGCCAGTGGCACGGGCGGGCGGTCCAGCAGGGAGGGGATCTCGCGGCCCGTGGCGTCGATGACTCGGAGATCCTCCTGGCGCGGGCCGGCGGTGTCGAAAGAGGCCGCGGTCAAATCCACGCGAACGAGTCCCGGCGAGGAAATCAGGAGCTCCTGCCGGTGGGCCCACTCGGTGGGTACGAGCACGGCGCTGAGCGGCGTGGCGGCGACGAGGACGAGCAAGAGGGCGAGGCGGTCAAGTCCGGGGCGTCTTTTCATTGCTCGGCAGGAAGCGTTGGTAAGCGAAGGAGGCGAGGATGGCGACGGCGGCGACGGCAAAGAGCGCGCCGACGCGGTAGAGCTGGGCGAGCTGGGCGAGATCGTGGAAGAAGAGTTTCAGCAGGGCGACGCTGAGCAGCGCAATGGCGGCGTAGCGCGCGAGGCGGGCTTCCTTCCAGATGCCGGCGACCAGCAAGCCGAGGGCGAAGAGGGCCCACGCGATCGTGTAGGTCATGTCGCGGGCGAAGTTGCCGGAGAACTGCCACGTGAGGGCGCGCGCGCCGACCGGGGTGAAATAGTCGGCGATCTCGACGTTGAGCAGGACGAAAGCGAGGATGACGCCGAGGGTTTGGAACAGCGGCGGGGCGTTCACCCCGAGGATCCGTTCACGCGGCGGCGCGGCCAGCCGGGAGCCCCAGAACAGTGCGGCGATCGCGATCCCATACGCGTAGAGGTACCAGTTGAAAATCGCGACGTCGCTGCGCGCGTGGTAGGCGAAGACGGCGGGATTGAGCGCGAGCCGCACGAAAGCGGTGACGAGCAGCACGGCGCCGGTGCCGCGCAGTCCGGGGTGCGGCACGCGATGAAACAACCAGAGCAGGGCAGCGCCCTCGAGCGCCCACGCGACGGTGAGCCACTGGCGCTCGAACTGGATGGGGAAGATGAGCGTGATGAAGAACAGCGTCACGCCGCCAAACCAGGCGAGCTGGTTGAGCCGCGAGGGTTGTTCCGGCGGCGTGAGCCGCAGGACGGCAACGAGGCTGGCCAGCGGCGCGAGCGCGAAGAGCGCCGGGATCACACCGAGCAAATCGGCGGACCAGTCGGGCTTCAGCGCCTGGTAAACCATCCAAAAATGCGCGAGCCCGCTCAAGGCCGCGACGGCCCACGGTCCGGTGAGCCGCTGGAAAACTCCGCGGAAGAGGAACGGATACACCGCGAAGATCGCATAGAAGAGGAGATACCAGCCGAGCGGGAGTTCTTCGCGGGATAGCGCGCGATAATGGTTGTGCCAGGCAAACTCGAGCGCGGCCATGCCGATGAGGGCGCAGGCGGGCAGCCATTCGATGACGAGCAACCGGGCGAGCCCGAGCGTGAGCACGACCAGCAGCAACCCGAGACCGAACACGGCCGAGGGATCGGGAACCCAGAGCCGCTCGCACGCCATGATGAGCAGGACGAACGGCAGGAGCGACGCGAACGCGGGCAGTTGCGCGCGGGCATCGCCGAAAACCCCGGCGAGCGGCCCGCCGTCGGCGGGAAGTTTCGCGCCGAGCTTGCGTACCAGCCACAGGCTCGTGACGAAGAAAAACACGGCGAAGCCGCCGATGACCAGCAGCAGGGACGAGTCGAAGGCCGCGGTCACCGGCAGGCGGAAAATACACAGACCGGTGGCGATCAGCGTGAGGACGAGCACGGCCGCGACCGCGGCGAGCGACGCGCTCAGCACGGCGAGCCCGATGGCGAGCACGTCCACGAGCAGGATCGCGGGCCAGAGCAGCAGCGACACCGCCTCGAGCTTGAAGATCGGCCCGAGCATCAGCAGCAGCGTGAGCGGCGGAAAAAGCTGGCTCCACCACGACGGCGTGCTGGCGGGCCGCTGACGTTCCAGCAGGAGTGGGAACACGGAGTGCAGCGCAGCGAAAACGAGAAACGCGGCCAGGGCGATGGGCAGCAGACCGTCGGTCAGGTGCCCGCCGGTCCAGATCGCGAGCAGCACGAACGACACGGCGCCACCGATGAGATGGAGGCGGGGCAGGGTGTCGTCCCGCCAGCACTGGATCATCAGCGCCGCGTCCGCCAGCAGCACAAAGCCCAGGTAAAGCCCGCCACGGGCCGCGACGGTGGGGTAGTCGAGGAACGCAAACGCGAAGCCGAACGCCACCAGCGGCATCACCGCCGCGGACAGCGAGAGCAGGCGGTCATGCCAGTCCCACCGGCGCGCGACGTCGTTGGCGACGATGAACAGGGCCGAAAACCCCAGGCAGACGATCATGGCCGTCGAGGTCTTTTCCGGCGCGTAGTATTTGCCCGCCCAGCTGATCATCATCAGTACGGTCGCCCCGGCGCCCAGCGGCACGAGATAGAACCAGCGCCGGTGCAGCGCCACGGCCAGCAGTCCGACGTCAAGCAGCGCGAGATAGCCGAACAACCCCGGGGGATTGTCGTGGCCCGTGTTGATCAGCACCGGCGTGAGAAAACCGCCGAGGATGCCGAGGATGGCCACGACCGGCGCCTCGAGCCGCACGGCCAGGACGAACGCCGTCGCCGTGATCAGCGACATCAGCAGGAACGTCGGCAGCGTGTCGAAGAAGGTGAAGTGGTAGATCGAGTTGCAGGCAAACGTCACCGCGTAGAGCGACACGACGCCGCTGGCGATGAGCGTCTGGGAGGTAATGCGCAGCCGCTCGGAGGTGATCTTCAACCCGCCCACGATCAGGCCCGCGCCCAGCAGGAAGCCGAGGGCGACCCGCACCTGGGGCGGGATCAGGTCGTGCTCGAAGGAGTATTTGACGAAGAATGCGACGCCGAGAAACAGCGCGAAGCCGCCGAGCCATGCGAAGAGCTTGGCGCCCATGAATTGCTCCCAGTTGATGCGGGACGGCGCGGGTGCCGGTGGGACATACACCGGCCGGGGCGCCGTGATCACCGGTGGCAACACCGGCGGCAGGTCCGCGGGGACAAGCTGCGGAGTCGGCACGGGAAGGCTGACGACGGGTGGGGCAGAAACGACCACCGGCCTGACGGGCGTCGGCGCAAGGACGGGCGCCGGGGGCGGGGCGACTGGCTGGGGCGCGGGCGCCGCTGCGGTCGCAGGTGCGTGGGCGGCGGGGGACGATTTCAGTTCGGCGCGCAGGGCTTGGATTTCCTTTTCGAGGAAAGTGAGCTGCTGCTGCAAGAGCTCCTGGTCGCGACGCTGCTGGGTGACCTTGATGATCGTCCAGATGGGCAGGACGACGATCGCCGCGATCAGGTAGAGGGCCAGCAAGACGAAGAAGGCTTCCATGGTGGGGCGCGGACCGGATTCATCACTGACGCCCGCGCCGGGGCTTGGCAAGAGCCACGCAACCGCGGGACTAGACAACGCCGCGCGTGCGGGCCAGCGTCGGGACGCGATGCACCCCTTTACCCCTGTCTCGCGGCGCGGCGCCGCGTGCGCGATGTTGCTGGCGCTGGCGCTCCCGCTGGCGGCGGCCGAAACCCCGGCCCGGCCACACCGGTTGATCCTCGACCATGACGGCCACGCGCAATTCTCCACGCTGACGACGGACTTCCGCGCCGACATTGACGAGGAGGTGCGGGAAATCCCCGCCAACGTGACGACCTTCCTCCTCTGCTGCGGCGCGGGCCGGTTCTATTTTCCCACGCACATCGGGCGGGTGGACCCGCGGTTGAAGCAACTCAATGCCGAGCATGCCAAGGGTAACGACCCATTCGGCTACTTCCTGGAAAAACTCCACGCGTCGGGCCGCGAGACGTTCATCACCTACCGCATGAACGACGTGCATAATCCCACCGACGCGGATCACTGGAACATGCCTCTGGTGCGCGAGCAGCACCCGGATGTCATCGCGCGGCCCGAGGCGGCGGCGCGGAACGACCCGGAGTGGATGAACTGGAGCCTCGATTTCTCGCAGCCAGAGGCGGACCACTATCTCCGCGCGATGCTGACGGAGGTGGTGGAGCGGTATGCAAAATCGATGGACGGACTGCAGCTCGACTGGATGCGTTTCCCGCGGCACCTGTCCGGCGTGGGCGACGAGGTGTGGGCCAAGCGGGAGTATCTCACGCGCATCGTGGAGTTCGCGCGCCAGCTGACCCAGAAGCACGGCCTGAAGTTGTCGGTGCGCGTGCCGAGCACGCCGCGCGGCTGCCGGGTGCTCGGCATTGACGTTGAGGATTGGGTGAAACGTGGGCTGGTGGATTTCGTGACGGTGTCGGAGTTCCTCGACACGGATTTCAGCATGCCGATCGGCGAATTTCGGAAAATGTTCGGTCCGGCGATGCCGATCTATGCCTCGGTCGAGATCGAGCACGGCTGGCAGCATCACTGCGCCGAGTCGCTTCGCGGGGCGGCGACGGGCCTGTATGCGTGCGGGGCGGACGGACTAAGCCTCTTCAATTTCGTGAGCCACGGCGAATTCGGTGTCGTGCCCTACGAATGGATTGCTGGTCTCGAATCGCCGGCGACGGCCGCGCGGAAGCCGCTGCTCTTTTCGCTGCCGGTGAACAAATACCGCAAGGAGATGGACCAGCCGGCGGTGCTCCCGGTGCAGATCCCGGCGCACAGCGCGGTTACGCTGGCGTTGAAGGTCCCGCCGCTCGCCCTGCCGGCGTGGCGGGCGCGCATTCTCCTGAACACCGACGCGCCGCTCGCCGTGGCGATCGATGGGCACGCCCTGGAGCGGGTGACGACGATTCACCCGCCGGAGCTGTTTCTCGAATACATCGTGCCGCCGAACAACTTTTCGAACGTGAGCAGCCACCGCCCGACGCGCGACCAGTCGCAGCTATACCGCTTTGACTCTGCGCTGCTGCAGCCCGGGGCCAACACTCTCGAGCTGCGCAACGAGACCGATCAACCGATCGAGGTCCGCCGCGTAAACCTCGGGCTGTGGTGAGGGTCACCACGAAACACACGAAATACACGAAAAGAAGGCCGGACCAAACGGGGCCAAATCAGCTTTCGTGCATTTCGTGGGTTTCGTGGTCTCTCATCTGGCGGTCCAGCCGCCGTCGATGGGGATGGCGGCGCCGGTGATGGACTTGGCGGCGTCGCTGCACAGGAAAACGGCGAGGGCGGCGATGTCCTCGATCTCGACGAAGCGCTTCGTCGGCTGGACAGCGAGGATCACTTCCTTGATCACCCGTTCCGGCGGCAGGTTGTTCACCTTGGCCTGGCTTTCGATCTGGCCCTGCACGAGCGGCGTGAGCACGTAGCCGGGACAAATCGCGTTGCAGGTGATGCCGGCCTCGGCGACCTCGAGGGCGACCGACTTGGTGAGGCCGACCTGGCCGTGCTTGGCGGCGACGTAGGCGGACTTGAACGGCGAGGCGACGAGGCCGTGGGTGGAGACGAGGTTGATGATGCGGCCCCAGTGGCGCCGCTTCATGCCCGGCAGGGCGGCGCGGATGGTGTAGAAACTGGCGTTGAGAATGACGTCCTGGATCGCCGCCCAGCGCTCGAGGGGAAAATCCTCCACCGGCGAGACGAACTGGATGCCGGCGTTGTTGATGAGAATGTCCACGCTGCCGAACGCCTGCTCCGCGGCCGCGACCATCGCCGCCACCTCGGCGGGTTTGCTGACATCGGCGGGGTGATGCAGCACCTGCACGCCGGTCGCCGCGGCGAGTTCGCGGCGCAACAGTTCGATCGCCGCGGCGTCGCCAAAGCCATTGAGCATCACGTTGGCGCCGGCCCGCGCCAGCGCACGGGCGAGGCCCAGGCCGATGCCGCTGGTTGAGCCGGTCACGAGGGCGGATTTGTTTTTTAGCATGGGTGGATTTTTAACCGCGAATGGACGCGAATGAACGCGAATCCTGGCTGATCATTCTGAGCGTAGCGAAGAATCCAGTGCGATCACGCGGCGTGTTTCGACGATATCCAGCTGGATTCTTCGCTGCGCTCAGAATGACAATCATCCGAGACACTCCGAATTCGTGTCCATTCGCAGTTAAGAGTTTCTGGCTTGAATCAGAGCGAGTTGGCTGAGCCAGCCGGCCAGTTTCGACCACACGGTCTCGACGTCGATGCCGGTGAGGCAGAACGGCTCGGCGAACCGGCAGCGGTCGTAGCAGGGCTTGTAACGGCAGGGACGGCCCTCAATCCACTCGGCATCGGGATGCGACGGCGCGAAAAGTTCCGGCACCTGCGGGCCGAAGATCGTGAAAGTGGGAACGCCACAGAGTGCGGCGATGTGGCCGGGGCCGGAGTCGTTGCCGAGGAACGCCACGGCGCTGGCGATCGTGTCGACGAGTTCGTCCATGTTGTCCGCCGCCTGTGCCTGCGCTTCGCCGAGCTCTTGCCAGGCGGCCACTTGCGAGCGGTCACAGAGTACGACGGGCTCCCAGCCCTCCGCGCGCAACCGGCGCAGCAATTCGGCATAGCGGGGCAGGGGCCAAACCCGCAGCGGCTGGGACGCACCCGAGTGCAAGACCAGGCGGCGTGAGGCTGCGGGCGCCCGCACGCGCGACGTCGCGGCCGGGAGCGCGGGCAGGCCGAGTTCGGCGGCGAGCCGGCGCCAAGCCTCGGGCCGGTGCAGGTGGCCGCCATCGGCGAGATTTTCATCGAGCAGCCAGCCGGCGCCGCGTCGACCGTAGCCGAGCAACCGGCGCGGGCGCGCCAGGCGCAGGAACAGATGGTCGGAAGCCAGCGGCCAGATCGAGACGGCGGCGGCATAATGGCGGCCCCGCAATTCCTGTAGGATGCGCGCGAGCGCGCGCCACGGCCAGCGGGGCAGGTTGCGCCCGCCGGAGAACAGCGCCCACGGCGCGACGCAGGGAATCAATTCCACCTCGGGCACAAACCGCCGCAGCAGCCCGCCCGCATTTGGGACGGCGAGCAGCGTCACATCGTAGTGCAACACCGCCACGCGCAGGAAAGGAATGAGAATGGCGATGTCACCGATACCCCGAAACTCCGCCACCAGCAGCGCGGGTCGCGCGCCCGGCCGCGTGCGGTGCACGGGCGGCGTGAACCCGACGGGTTCGGCGACGGCGCTCATGGGAACAGAAGTTTCCGCACCTCCGACACGCGGGCCAGGCCCGTTGTGCCGAGCTGGTGAATCACGAGCGACGCGGCGGCCTGGGCGAGCTGCATTGCCTCGCCCAGCGTCGCGCCGGCCGCCAGCGCGAGCGTGAGCGCGGCGGTCACGGCATCGCCCGCGCCAACGATG